>JAESFG010000117.1_pt1 | contig 266325 bp, 243 predicted proteins | sample 9269371 | NCBI WGS metagenome assembly JAESFG01 (sample SAMN14506227, study PRJNA617093) | algae metagenome | isolation source: Aetokthonos hydrillicola CCALA 1050 (B3-Florida) and co-occurring... | place: USA: South Carolina | collected 2013-01-01
TGCTTCTGCCGCCTCAAGGACTTCAGGCGTGTCGCAACCCGCTATGACAAACTTGCCCGAAATTTCTTGGCCGCCATCCACCTCGCAGCTATCGTCGCCTACTGGATCAATTGAGTCTGGACCCTAATACACCCCCGAGAACGACAGGTTGGCGCCGCCGCAATGCAAATTGTCGCCGACGACCAGCAGCTTGCCGACGAGATTCATCGTCACCTGGCAGTCGTTTTCATCCGTCCCGTCACCTAACTGCATCTTGTCAGCCGAAGGCCTTGCACCGTAGTCGAGTTCGCCGGTGCGAGCCGTCATCCGCCGCAAATTCGCAACCTCCGTCACTTGTAATCCCGCGGATCTGCGGAATCGGTCGGCTTTGCGATGGCGCGCTTCAAGGCGTCGGACATAGGAAACCGGATGTTCAGTCCTTTGGGCGGGATCGGAGATAGAAACCACTTTTCATAAATCTTGTTGATCTCGCCCGATTGCATGAGTGCGATGACGGCGGCGTCCACGAGCCTTTTGAGTTCGGCATCGCCTTTGCGAAGGACGATGCCGTAAGGCTCCACCGATAGCGGATTTGAGGTGATGGTATAGTCCTGAGGGGATTTTGACCCCGCGACCTGGGTATAAATCAGCACATCATCCATCGCATAGGCGACTGCCCGTTCTGTTTCGACCATCAGGAAGGCATCCGGCTGATCTTTCGCTGTCATGATCATCATGTCCAGGTTCCTGACCTTGTCCAATTCGTAGAGCAATTTGATATTGGTGCTGCCGGCCGTCGACACCACCGTTTTCCCCTTGAGATCTTCGATCGACCGGATGTTGGACGATTTTTTCGCCAGCAACTCGGTGGCCGCGACAAAGGTCGTTGGCGCATACGCGACTTGCTTCTGGCGCTCGGCGTTGTTTGTCGTCACGCCGCAGACGAGATCCACGGTGCCGTTCGCAATCAATGGAATTTGCGTTGCCGCAGTCACCGGATTGTAGACGATCTTCAGGGCCGGCAATCGAAGCTCGGTCTTGATCGCATCGGCAATTCGCAAGCAGATGTCCATCGAATACCCGATTGGGGTCTGCTTGTCGTCCAGATATGAAAACGGCACCGAGGCTTCCCGGAAGCCAAGGGTGATCGCGCCGTCAGCCCTGACCTTATCCAGGGTTTGCGCGTCGGCGCGAGGCGCAATCGTACTAAGCGTGGCTGCAAGAACGGCCGTAATTGAATGTCGCATCGACGACTCCCGATGGAAAAACGCGGTTGAAATTCGCTGTGACCGGCGACGCGGATGTCGCCGGCCTCGTAGGTGAACTATCGCCATCGCGTCGGGCGCGTATACGGAGCGGAGGCAGATATCAGCTATATCTGAAAGGTATCGGTATCGCGGCATGGGATGAATGCGAATCGGCGCGAGGGCCGGCCGCGCCGCGTGCAGTCAATTGTCGTCGGCGTCGGGCGGCAGCGTATGGTCCATTCGGCCGACCATTCTCCGATCGGCCACGGCCTTTGCGACTTCGACCCGAACTCGTCTGGCCAACTCACGCAACGCCAGGGTGGTCGGCTTTTGCGTGGAGAATGCCAGCATGAAGGTCTGCGTCAGTGCGGGTTCGACCAGCCCGGCGGCAAGTGAACTCGTCACCGTCGATTTCAGGAAGCATCACGGCATGGGGCAGAACGGTGAGACCGTAACCCTGCCTGACGAGCTTTTTCAGCGCACTCAGCGCATCGACTTCGGCCTTGATGTCGAGATCGATCCGCAGGCGCTGCATGACGCGGTCGAGCTTGCGGCGCAGTCCATGATTGCGCCCCACCAGCAGCAGCGGCAGTTTTGCCAGCTCCGTCGTCCGGAACGTGTCGGTATCGGGCGCCAGCTTTTCGATATCGGCTCTGCGGCCGAACAGAAACAGATCGACGGTCAGTAGCGGATCCATCCGAATGTAGGGCGATTTGCGCGCATTGTTGATCACGGCCATGTCGAGCCGACCGGCCGCGAGCCATTCATTGACGGATCCCGACAATCCATCGACGAGATGAATTTTGACCTGGGGATAGTGGACGAAGAACTCGCGTACGATCTCCGCGCCGATCGCGGCGCTCATCGAGGGCGGCATGCCGAACGTTATCTCGCCGGCCGGGACTTTTGCCGAGTCGATCAAGTCGGATTTGACCTGCAAGAGCTCGCGCAGCAGCGGCGCGACGGAGGCGTGAAACTGGATCCCTTCCTCGGTCATGCGAATGCCCCGTCCGTGACGGTAGAACAATTGCACGCCGAGGTCCTGCTCGAGTTGCCTGATCTGCCGGCTCAGGGCGGGCTGGGCGATGCCGACCACGCTCGCCGCCCTGGACAACGACCCGCTCTCGTTCACCGCAATGAAATATTGCAACTGGCGAAGTTCCACAGGCGGTCTCCCATGGCATGGCACCCAATGCCGGTTGGTCATCGATGATCGTGCGTTTGATGCGCGGCACCGACATCCGAAAGGACTGCCATCGTAGCGGCCGCTGCCAAAAAATCTTGTGACCTAAACCACCTTAGGAGGCGTAGCCATGAAGAAAGCCCAACTCACGGTCATCGCAGGGGTCGCCGGCGTCCCCGCACCCGGCGCTATCGCACGCGCTTTTGCGCAGCAGCGTGGTGGGCGGATGGGCGAAGCGCGATCCGCCGCTCCGAACGGCCGGTCGGCGGATTACGCTTTGCGCTCATCCGCCCTACGCTTCTCGCGCTATCGCTTGCGCTGATAGACCCCGGAGAACGAGACGTTGGCGCCGCCGCAATTGAGGTTGTCGCCGACGACGAGCAGCCGGCCGACGAGCTGCATCGTGACCTGGCAATCGTTGTCGTCGGTGCCGTCGCCGAACTTCATCTTGTCGGCGGCGGGCGTGGCGTCGTGATCGAGTTCGCCGGTGTGGGTGCGGGGGCCTGAGCCCCACACGGCTTCGCCCTTGATGGTGAGCCGGCCGGCCGTTTTCGATGTCGCGATGCGGATGACGTTGTCGTAGGCGCGCCATTCGCCGAGCCAGTCGCGCGGCGCGGGCGGGCGTATGTCCTGCCACGCCAGCCGGTCGGTCTCGATCCAGCCGAGGGTCTCGCCGCCCTTGCGCGGCTGAAACCAGCCGCAGGCGAATTTGCCGAAGGTGCGCGAGACGATGATTTCGTCGCCGGGAATGACATAGGTCTTGAGGCGGCAGGCGGCGTCTTCCGGGCAGCGCGCGCCGTCATCGCTATGGAAATTGATCCTGTCGCCGGCCGCGCCCTTGATCCTGGCCAGCCGGTAGTTCGGGCTCTCGCGCGGAAAATAGCCGTTGCGGCAGGCATTGTCGGGGTTGCCCGGGAGCTGGGCGGACGCCGGCGAGTCGTGCAGAAGCTGGCAGGCGAGGAGGGCGAGCGACGCGCAGGCGAGGCGGTTCATGCTGGTTTCCATCCGCGCGCCGGCCGGCGCCCGGTCAGTCGAACAGCGCGACATAGATCACGTAGAGCCAGCCCAGGATGCCGTGGATGATCGCCCACAGGATCGAATGGTTGTTGGTGTAGGAGATCGCCATCGCCAGCGCCGAGCCGAACCCGACGCCGTATTTCGCGCCTTCGACGCGAACCCCGTAATATCGATTTTCGTTCATCTCGACGTCCCCGAGCTCAGCGAGCAGGTCGCCGGCGGCCGGCATCGGCACCGCGGCGGGCGGGATGGTTGATGGCACGGCATCCGGCTCATCCAGGCTACGATACCGGGTTTTGCAGCGCGCGAGTAGCCCGTAGGAGGGAGCGAAATGCGGGATGAAGTTGATGGCGCAGTCCCCCGCTTGTCCCGGGCACGCACGTCCTTGCCTCGAGACCAGGAAGACGTGGATGGCCGGGGCAGGCCCGGCCATCACGCGCTAATCCCCCTTGCCGTCGACTTTGACGGTCCCGGTGGCGGCCACGATCATGAGATAGTTCGCTTCCATGATCCAGAACGCGTAATCGCTGACGATCGGGATATCGACGAAGACCCCCACGATCGCAACCAGGATCAGCACGATGGAGGCGATGAGCAACGGCTTGAAACCCTTGGCCAGGCGATGGATGGCGAACCAGAGAAAGTAGGCGCCGACCAGGATCCAGAAGGCGTAGGCGCTGAGGATCGGGATGTCGGTAAAGACTCCCACGACCGCAGCGTTGGCCGTCGCCAGCGAGGCAATGCGTCCGAAGAAAATCAATTCGGCCCCCAAAGCTATGGATGGGCAACCAGAACAGAAGAAAAAAACAACGCTACTAAACAGGCCGACTCAGCGGCATTCGACTCAGGCGCATGACCATAGCGGAAGGCGACGCCTATTTTGAGGCGGCCTCGGGAGTTGAGGCGACGGCGAGGGGAGCGGGAGGCCCGCCTGAGCAGGGAGAAGCCCGCATGAGCCACGCGACAGGCGGGATCAGGTTGAGGGAGCGGCTACGATTACGATCGTCGCGCCTGCTACGCCTTCCTGACGAACTCCGACTTCAAATTCATCGCGCCGATGCCGTCGATCTTGCAGGCGATGTTGTGGCCGTCGTTCGCCTCGGTCAGGCGGATGTTCCTGACCTTGGTGCCGCCCTTGACGACCGAGCACGAGCCCTTGACCTTGAGGTCCTTGATGACGATGACGCTGTCGCCATCGGCCAGAAGGTTGCCATTGCTATCGCGAATACCGGCCTCGGGCACGGCCTCCGCGTCCGCTTCGGCGCTCCATTCATGCGCGCATTCCGGGCACACCCACAGGCCGCGATCCTGATAGGCATGCTCGGACCGGCAGGCCGGGCATTTCATGGCGTCGTCCATATTCGATCTCGCTCCCCTCGTGGCGCGGCGCACCGTAGGGGCATGCGCGGGCAAATCAAGCGGAGCGGGGAAGCGGCAGACAGGCCACGCTGGGGCCCGTCCGACGGGTGAAGTCATGCGGTCCTGGTACTCGCATTCCGAATGAAGCGCGCTATCCCCGCATTGAGCTTCTTATCGGAAAGTATTAATGGGAAGCACAACCGGAGCTTGTATTTAGGGTAAACTTGTGGAGAATGCACAAGATGGCTGAGTGATGCGAGCGCGCCTATTCTGTACCTAGCGCTCATGTTGCTGCTTCCTTTAAGCGTCACAACGATGTGTCAAGCATAGGGGGGATCATGTTAGCTAGTCGCGCGAATTGGATTAGAATTGGTATTGCAGGTGGCGCGTTGACTGTAAGTGCTCTTGGCTTTACAGATTCCGCATCCGCTCAATACCGCTATCGCATAGACCGCAGCCAAAGCTACAAATCATACTATTCGGCTCACCACGGAGCCCATACATTTTACTCGATGGCTAGACCAAGTTTAACTTCCGTCCCTAGAGCCCTCCATACTCAATACAGAGGTCTTCAGAATTATTATCGGTACGGCGACCATCGTGGCGTGGTTCGGTACAATACGGCCCCCCGTGCAAATTGGGGTAACGGATATGTTGGTACTTTGAGACGCGATTGATTCTGGCTGGAGCGAGTGGCGCGTAATCCGCCGACTGGTTCACTTGGAACGGCGGATTACGCTTCGCTCATCCGCCCTGCACGCTATCAACGCACGATCTTGCGCAGACGGTCGGCTGCGCGCCGTCGGTCGCCGGCGCTCAGGCCGACCGCACCGAATCGAGGAAGCGGCCGACCTCGTGCTTGAGGCGGCTGGAATCCTTCGACAGCGACTGCGCCGCCGAGAGCACCAGCGACGACGCCGATCCGGTCTCGCTGGCGCCGCGCTGCACGTCGACGATGTTGGCCGATACCTTCTCGGTGCCCTGGGCCGCCTGCTGCACGTTGCGGGAGATTTCCTGGGTCGCCGCGCCCTGTTCCTCGACGGCGGCGGCGATCGCCGAGGCAATTTCCGACAGCCGCTCGATGGTGCCGGAAATGTCCCGGATCGCGGTGACCGAAACCTGCGTCGCCGACTGGATGCCGGAAATCTGCTGGCCGATCTCGCCGGTGGCCTTCGCGGTCTGCTCGGCCAGCGCCTTGACTTCGGAGGCGACGACGGCAAAGCCGCGGCCGGCTTCGCCGGCGCGCGCGGCCTCGATGGTGGCGTTGAGCGCGAGCAAATTGGTCTGGCCGGCGATGGTGTTGATCAGTTCGACCACGTCGCCGATCCGGGCGGCGGCGCGCGACAATTCGCTGACCCGGTCGGTGGTGGTGCGGGCCTGGTCGACGGCCTCGCTGGCCATGCGGGCGGACTCCTGCACCTGGCGGCTGATCTCGTTGACCGAGGACGACAGCTCTTCGGTGGCGGACGCCACCGAATTGACGTTGCCGGCGGCTTCCTCGGACGCGGCGGCGACCATGGTCGTCACCTGTTGCGAGCGTTCGGCGGTGCCGGTCAGCGTGGTCGCGGACTCTTCCAGCCCGGTCGCCGCGGACGACACCGTGTTGGCGATCTCGGCAATGACCGCTTCGAACCCGCGGGTGATGCCGTCGAGCCGATGGGCGCGGTCGATCTGCGCCTGCGCGTCGCGCGCCGCCGCTTCGTCCGCCGCCTGCTTGGCGACCAGCGCCTCCTTGAAGATCTTCAGGGCGCGGGCCATCGCGCCGATCTCGTCCTTGCGCGCCTCGTCGGGAATTTCGGCGTCGAGATCGCCATTGGCGAGGCGCAAGGTGACGCCGGTCAATCCCGCCAGCGGCCGGATCACCTGGCGGATCACGGCGATGACGACGACCACCAGCGCCGCCGCCACCAGCAGCAGCGCCAGCACGGCGCCGATCAGCCGCAGCTGGGCCTGGGCGATGGCGGCGTCATTGGCCTGGTGGGCGTATTTCAGCGCGGCGTCGCGCAGCATCAGAACATTGTTCAGCATCGGCGTGGCGAAGGGCCGCCAATCCGCTTCGCTCACGGGCGAGGGGCGGGCTTCGCGAACGGCGGCGACGACATCGCGAAACCGCCGTTCGCCGTCGCTCATCAGCGTGCCGCGGACATGGTTCAGCGCGGCGGCCAATTCCGGCGCGTCGCCCATGCCCTGGACGGCCTGCTCGATCTGCTGCCAGATCAGCGCGACCTGGCCGGTCTGCTCGGTGACGTCGATGACGCGGGCGGGCGTCAGCGGCTGGTTGCGGACGTGCAGGCCGAGGATGGCGGAGCGCGCGCCGTTGACGGTGCGCATGGTCTGCGCGAGCTGCGCCAGCTGCACCGAGGGCAGCAGATTTTCGATGTCGCTGCCATGGCGCGACAGGCTGACCAGGGTCTCGTTGCTCGCCGCGATCAGGAGATCGACGCCGCGGGCCAGCCCGTCCATGGTGGCGCCGTAGCTGTTGGCCGCGCGCTGCTCGGCCGGAAATCCCGCCGCCTGCCGCCCGGCGGCGCGGGTTTTTCGAAATTCGGCTTCGGCGGCCTCGATCGACCGGGCGGGCAGGCCGGCGGCGAGGATTTCCTGCTTGGCCGCGCTGACCGCTGCGTCCGTCGTCGCCACCGCCTTGTCGATCGCAGCGGCTTCCTCGGCGCTCGCCGCGGCGGGCTTGGTCAACGGGCTCCAGACGCCGCGCTCGACCGGGACCGCGCTCGCCGCCTTCATGACCGCCTCGAACGCGGCCAGCGACTTTGCCGCCAGTTCGCGCTGGCGCAGATCCGCCAACCCGCCCCACGCCACCGCGCCGGCAAAGGCCAGCGCCAGCAGGCCGGTCGCCAGATTGCCGGCGAGAACCTTCCAGCGCAGGCTGGCGGCGCCGGAGGCCGGCTTGGCCGGAGGTCGCTGGTGCGGCATGTCAAACTCCCATCATGGCGTGTCCGGATGCGGACCGGCGTTTGCAGGCTCGCGCCGACGTCGATGCGAGAAGCGCAGGCGACCGCGCAAGCCGTGGGCCGCGCTTCAAGTCGGACTGAAAATAGAGCGGACTTCAAAAGCCAAGGTTAAGATCGGCGGCCGAACGTCCCGTAATATCACGTACCTTCGTTGGAGACGGGCGAGCAGGGCGGGTCAGACCGCAATTCCGTCCGAGCGAGCCGGCGCGTCACAATTTTTCCAACTGCTGGAGCAGTGCCATGAGCGCGGCAAAGAGGACTGCCAGGAACAAGCCGAGGAGGGACAGGAAAAGTACGGCGTCGAACGCCGGCATCCAGGCCAGCAGCCACTCCGGCAACCAGGGCGACGCGGCGATGACGACTGCAACGATCGCTCCAATGGAAGACGTTTTCTGGGCTGCTTTGCTGGGCGGGAGTGTCTGATTGTTGCTCATGCCATACCTGAACGCCAGGAGCACGCTGATGACCTGCGTCAAGCCGAGCACGATGATGGCGACCAGGAATGCCAACATAGAAATTGCGGTGACAGTGCCGGACTGCACCCCCCCACGTGAGACACGATCACCTCGGTGACAGTGCGGTTGCCCCGACGGGTGATCGGGCTCAGTTTTGCGCAAACGCGGCTACGAATTCAAGTGGCGATTGGTAATGAGCGCCGAGTGCAGGCGTTCCTTGTCGCAGACTTCAGCGATGAAGCGATCAGCCCGCACGAGCAGCGCGACATGCGGGAAATGTTGGCAGTTCCCGGATCTCGCTGCGCTCATCCGGGCTAGGGTGGGGCGAATGTCGGGCGGGATGATCCCGGCGATATCGCTTAACTTGGAGTGCGCTCGAACCTGTAGCTTCCCCGGCGTCGTGACGAAAGACAGGTTTGCATGAAGATCGGCGAGCTGGCGAAGCGTTCGGGATTGTCGGCCCATACCATCCGCTACTACGAGCGGATCGGGCTAATCCCCTATGCCGCGCGCGACCGGTCGGGCCAGCGGGATTACGACGCCGCCATCCTGGTCTGGATCGAATTCCTGCAGCGCATGAAGACGACGGGAATGCCGATCCGGGACATGCTGCGCTACGCCGCCCTGCGCTTGCTGCCGGTTTGCCGCGTTGAATGCGCCGTAATACCCGCGAAAACCATGTTATCCGAGGGTTCCGGTTGCCGGAATCGTGGCCTATATTGCAGGGATCGTTAGAGCGGAGCCGTCGTCATGATTTCGGTGCCAGCATCTGAAGTTCAAAGGAATTTCAGCGAATACGAAGAAAAAGCCGCGCACGAGCCGGTCGAGGTCATCAGCGTCGGCCGCAGTCCGTCCTATCTGGTGTCGGAGCGGCTGTTCAAGGACATGATGTCGTCCTACCGGCGCGCCATCCCGGTCGAGGCCCTGAGCGATGACGACGTGGCGTTGATCGAGCAGGCCGAGGTCCAGACCGACGCCCCTTACGATCTCGAAGACATTCCGGACGTCGAAGAAGCGCCTTCGCCGGCACGCTAAGTGCATCAGGCCGAGGCATGCACATCCCGGACGAACCTCCGATCGGAAATCTCGTCGCTTATGAGTATCTCTGGCTTTCCCAGCAGAGTGTCCGCGAAGATGGCGCAAAGGCCTATCCTGTCGCGCTCGTCTTCACGAAAAAGATCATTGCGTCGGTGACGCTCGCCTATGCCGTCGGCATGTCGCACAAGCCGCCGGGCGCTTCCGAAAGAGCGATCGAGGTTCCCAGAAAATTGAAGCGGCATCTCGGTCTCGATGAGGATCCTTCCTGGATCTACACCGATCAGTTGAATGAGTTCACTTGGGCCGGCCCCGACCTCAGGCCGGCCGAATGGCTGTCAAAACTTCCAGGCGCGCGGGACACTTGTGTCATCGGCGCTCTTCCGAAAAACTGGTTTGCGCTCGTCAAGCGAGACATCATTGAAAATCTCAAGCTGAAACGCGCGCACGTCATTCGGCGCACATAGGGTGGAGAGGGGGGCCGTTGTCGGTGGGCGCGTAGCAAATAGTCCGCATAGGCAACGCGATATGCGGGAAAGCTGAGAGAGTGGCACCCGGATGTCGCCAACGGGTCGCGCATTCGCGCGACCCGGTGGCGACATCCGGGCTACGATTGCTGCTCAATGAGTACCGGAGAACCGAACATGCCCCTGACCCGACCTGGCACGCTGGCACAGGTCCTGCAACTCGTCCGTGACGGCGAGAAGTTCAGGTTCTGCATGGCCGGCTTCCTCGACGAATTTTACGGGGACACGTCCAGCCATTCGCGCGCCGCGCGTATCGCCGAAGACCCGGGATTGACGGATGATCCCAGGACGGACGCGCTGTTGGGTGCGATCGGAGAACATCTGGCCAGAAGGTGGAATCTGGGTGCTGCGCCGGATTGGACGAACCAGCCCGAACGCTTTCTCGACAGGCCGTGGTTCATGGGCCACGAACGCATGAAGGGCTTTCTCTTGGCGGAGAGCCCGCTGGCGTTCCGCCGCAGGTTCGTCTTCACGGAAGCCGAGCCGCTCCGCAGGGCGAGCATGCCGAGGGACGGCCGCTGGTGGGCCTATGAAGCTATCCGCACTGGCATGACGCCGACCGCCGAAGAGCAGGCGGAACTCGATCGCCGTGAGTTAAGTGCACTGTCACCGTAATTCGAAGGAAGTGTTCGGTGCCAAGGGGGATTTTGCGCCGGCATGACATCGTTTGTGTTGTGGTGACGGTGTACAAATCATTGGTGAGCGCTGCGCGACCTTGCTAGCGGCTCTCCGGATTTAAGTGCACTGTCACCCCAGTGATGTCGGCGAGTTCAGCATCGTTCAGATCAAGCATCTGCTCGTTCATTTCTCGCTTCCCACGTACCTGAAGGCGACGCCGACGGAAACGTCGCAGCCGCACGTCGTGGTGTCGATGGTCAGCGTTCCGAATATGCCCATGCCGAAGCGCTGCCGCTGGAATTCGCAAGGCTTGCCACCGATGATGTCGGCAAGCTGGGCATCGTTCAGTTCGGAAGCCTGCGCGTTCATTTGCCCACTCCGCTGGTTTGGCGCCGCCGCGCCGTTGATGTGAGCGGACCATGTCGCGCGGATGAGCGATGTGCCGTGATGTTCGTCACCCGGCAAACCGATCCTTCGCGCTCTGATTGTCGTCGCGCGTGCCACACGTCACAGCCGATGCCGGCAGAATCGGCATGCTCGCACCTGTTCAACCGCGCTTCCGGCGCCACAACAGCAGGGAGACCATCATGATCGATCGTTTTGCGAAGACGCCGGGCCCAACCGGCGAGTTGTCCGAAACCGAGTTGGCGGACGCCAGCGGCGGCTTTTTTATAGGCTTCATCCAGCAAGCGTGGAGCCGCGCCACCGAATGGTGCCTGATCGATCCGAAGAACGAAAGCATCTCATGCCCGCCATGGGCGAAATAGATCGCGGAAGGCGAGTTCGCAGGACGGGTCGAGCCTTTCGCGAAAGCCGTCGACCCTGCCGCAATGGCGAGTTTCGCTCGATGATCCTGCGCGTTCGCCTATGCCTTCTTCACGAATTCCGATTTGAGGTTCATCGCACCGATGCCGTCGATCTTGCAGGCGATGTTGTGGCCGTCAGCGCCCTCGGTCAGCCGGATGCTCCTGACCTTTATATACGGTGACGTTGCAGTCCAGCGCCTATTTCTCAGTAAGCTGTCCGTGGGTAGAGCACGGTATATCCAACAGCTCTGCCGGCGCTATAAAGCGATGGCTGGGCGACAAACTGGCCGTAAGTACGGTAAACGGGTGGCGGAAGAGTTCGAAAACCTTGCGCCACGTTGCCGTACGGAACGGGTTGCCTTATCATAGGCGCGTTGCCATAGCTAAATCCGCGGTTTACCGGCCCATACCGAAACGTTGGGTTTGCTGGTCCATACCGATACTGTGCGTCTGCTGATGTATTCGCAAGTACGGCAAATGCGCTCGCGGCGAGAGCAATAGCTAGCTTCATAGCATCCTCCCAGTTAACGCGATTAAACGTTATCACAACCAAAAATGGTTCAAACCCCGGTGAAGCACGGATGCTCAGGAATATCCTGCCGTACTTGCAGTCACCGCGGCAACCGTACTCAATCAGTCAAGTGCACTGACACTGTAACACTTGATGAAGGTGTCGAAGCTGACCACCGCCTCGCAGCTCGTCGGTCTGCTCAGGGAGTGCTACCCTCATCTGCCGGGCATCGTCGTTCCAAAGCTGCATCCGCGCAGCCAGGCAAAGATCGACATGGTGCTCAATGAATATCGGAGAACCGAAATGCCACTGACCCGAACTGCTACGGTGACAGGCTACGGTGGCTACGGTGACAGTGCACTAAACTCACGGCTGATCTTATGCGGTGCTGCCGAGGGTTAAGTACACTGTCACCGTAATCCAGCACTGTCACCGTAATCCCCGAAGACAAGATGCGGCTTCGAAAGCTTGGCCAGCCGTGCTTATACGCGTCCAAAAGACTGACTTTCCGCGAAATTCGGGTATCACATCGATGTTGCTATTGCGGCCTGTTCCATATTCCGTCTCTGAACGAGCCTCGCTCAATTCGACGACAAAGCCCTTCTGCTCGAGTGCCAGCTTCAAACGACCGTCAGCGGGGAACCAAAGTCGAGACGAACTTTGCGGCGTTCGATTGATTGCGAACGGGATCCCAGTAGGCGTTCGGTATCGAAGAACATATTGACTGTGACCAGATTTGTCTGTGGCGTAAGCAGAAGCGAGCGTGGCTTCGATCTGACGGCCGAGGGAACTTGGCTCAGGCATTTAGTCTCTTATGAATAAGCGAAGCGATCCGCCTCTACCTATGTTGAACGCGGCTAATTCTGTCCAGAAAGAAGTGCAACCCTAAGACGAAGGTCTGATGGCGCGGAGTGCATTGCTCAGGCTCAATCCATTCCATTGAGTGGATCGATTCTCCGGACGGATATGAGAATGCCCGCCAAAAAGAAGGCAACGAAACTCCCGAAAAAACGCGCACTCAAAAGAGCGTCTACGTCTGTGTGGAAGCATTCGGTGATGACGTCGTTTTCCGAAGGAGACGTTTCAGAAGATAAATGCGAGGTCCGGATCGCTCCCGGCAGAATTTGGGTGAGCTACCGAACCGACGAAGGTCCAACAGTTTATGATGGGGAAGAGACAGCTCCAGGACATTTCAAGCTGCTGTGCCCCGCCCAAAAAGGTCGAGCAAGCTTACACCGCTTTCCTGACGATGACGTCCTCGAAGGCTTTTGGATAGAGTACGGCTTTCAAGGCATGTGGCGGATCCAGTTAATTGATGAAGTTGAGTGACGACCGCCTACGAAGATAGGCCGCCGGTTCGGCTTCACCGAAGCCGAGCCGCTGCGCAGGGCGAGCATGCCGAGGGACGGCCGCTGGTGGGCTTACGAAACCATTCGTACCGGATGATGCCCACCGCTTAGGAGCAGGCGGAACTCGAACGGCAGCGGGCGGCGTTAAACTGGCATTACGGTGACAGTGCACTCAATTCGTATGTCGCGCCATTGGCCAGCATCCCTGAAGTTATGTGAACTGTCACGTATTGCCAATTCGTACGATCAAGGTATTACGGTGACAGTGCATTTAATTTAAGCTGGGCGCCGCGTTCAAAGTTTTGAGTTAAGTGCACTGTCACCGTAATTCAGATTGCTATTGCTGTGGCCGCATTGAGCGTCGAGTGAATTGAAGTCGGAAATGCCTTCTCGATCTCTGGCACAACGTTCCAATTTTGTTGCCGCAGGGCTTGATCAAAAATTGGCGATAGCTTTTGGGGCGCTACCATTCTGTCGACTTTCTTTGGCTAGCACCGAACGTAGCCTGGCCGAGCGCAGCGACATCCGGGCGGATCTTAGAGTTGTCCCGGATGTCGCTGCGCTCATCCAGGCTACTCGCTTTTCAACATTCAGGCGCCCGCGGTTCTTTGGCTAAACGTTTCCCTGCGGCAGAATCTAGGTTCTGCTAACTCGGAATATCTAGCCAGCCGTTGGAATTCAGGCTGTATGGTATTTTTCGTTCCTCAAGATGCTTAACAACGTGCGGTCGGACAGAGGGAACGATACCGTCCCAATTATATTTGATGCAAGTGTTGCAGATGCTCGCATCCCACTGGCTGACAAACTTGCCGTCGTAGATACTTGGGCCAAACTGAAATTCGTTGTTGCAAACGAGGCAGCGGACCATGATTTTTTCTCCACTCATCCGCATAATGATCCCCACATTTGTTACAAACGTAGCTCTTTCCCGCTTCGGTCGATTCCCCGGGTCCGCATCTTTGTCTGTGCGCTTCGCCGTGTACGCAAATTCCGCACTCTCCAAAACATGCTTAATCACTGAATGGACAAGCAAGTCTGCGTGTTGCGTTCTGTCGTGGCGTTACGTGCTTAGCTTAGAGAAATCTCGCTTTGGTTGCAAATTCGCTGGTTGTAAAGGCGGCCTTTTTGGGCCGCCTTTTTCGTCTTATTCGAATTTGCTTTTGGCGTAAGAAGCGGGGTGCCGCTCAGCTACACCCCGTCGTGCTGCCACACGTATCGCACTTCATGCAGGTCCCATTTCGCACCAGCGTGAAGTTCCCGCACTCGGAACACATCTCGCCCTCGTAGCCCTTGGCTTTCGCTTCCGCGCGGCGTTCGGCCTTGCTCGGCGCAACGGCGACCGCAGCACTTCCGGCCTTGCTCCACTGCACGGCTTCCAGCCGTTCGGTCGGTGACAGATCGTGCGCGGCTTCCTGCTTCAGCGCCACCGCGCCTTCCAAGGTGTCGGCGAGGCGGGCGGAGGGGCCGTGGCCGGCGATCGCGGTGACGTTCGCGGTGCCGCGGGCGTCGACGTCGCCGCCGCGCATCACCACCAGCTTGTCCGTGCGCGAGCGGGTCAGGCCCTTGGACAGATATTTTGTGGCGTGGTGGCCGTCGCCGGGCTCCTTGCCTTCCTCGACGCCCTTGCCGAGCGCGTCGAAATTCGACTCGGTCGGATCGACATGGGCGAGATCGAAGCGCGACATGTAGCTGACCGCGAGTTCGCGGAACACATAGTCGAGGATCGAGGTCGCGTATTTGATCGAGTCGTTGCCCTGCACGGGGCCGGCCGGCTCAAAGCGGGTGAAGGTGAAGGCGTCGACATACTCCTCCAGCGGCACGCCGTATTGCAGGCCGAGCGACACCGCGATGGCAAAATTGTTGATGAAGGAGCGCAGCGCCGCGCCTTCCTTGTGCATGTCGATGAAGATCTCGCCGAGGCGGCCGTCGTCATATTCGCCGGTGCGCAAGTAAACCTTGTGGCCGCCGACCACCGCCTTCTGGGTGTAGCCCTTGCGGCGATCCGGCATCTTTTCGCGCTCGCGCATCACCACGATGCGCTCGACCAGTTTTTCGACGATCTTTTCCGAGACCTGGGCGGCGCGCGCCGCCATCGGCTTCTCGTAGAGCGACTCGAGGCCGTCGTCCTCGTCGTCATCGTCGCTGATGAGTTGCGAGTTGAGGGGCTGGCTCAGCTTCGAGCCGTCGCGGTAGAGCGCGTTGGCTTTCAGCGCGAGCTTCCAGGACAGCAGATACGCCGCCTTGCAATCCTCGACGGTGGCGTCGTTCGGCATGTTGATGGTCTTTGAGATCGCACCCGAGATGAACGGCTGCGACGCCGCCATCATGCGGATGTGGCTCTCGACCGACAGATAGCGCTTGCCGATCTTGCCGCAGGGATTGGCGCAGTCGAACACCGGATAGTGCTCGGCCTTGAGGTGAGGGGCGCCTTCCACCGTCATCGCACCGCAGATGTGGACGTTCGCCGCTTCGATCTCGCGCTTGGTGAAGCCGAGCGCCGAGAGCAGGTCGAAGCCGGGGGCCGCGATCGCTTCCGGGGCGAGCTTCAGCGTCTCGCGCAGGAACTCCTCGCCAAAGGTCCACTTGTTGAAGGCGAACTTGATGTCGAACGCGGTCGGCAGCGCCTTTTCCACCTTGGCGAGGGCTTCGTCGGTGAAGCCTTTCGCCTTGAGGGTCGAGGCGTTGATGCCGGGGGCGTTGGAGAGCGAGCCGTGGCCGACGGCGTAGGCCTCGATCTCGGCGATATCGCTCTCGCGATAGCCGAGCGTGCGCAGCGCCTCGGGCACCGCCTGGTTGATGATCTTGAAGTAGCCGCCGCCGGCCAGCTTCTTGAATTTTACCAGCGCGAAATCAGGCTCGATGCCTGTGGTGTCGCAATCCATCACGAGGCCGATGGTGCCGGTCGGCGCCACCACCGTGGTCTGCGCATTGCGAAAACCGTTGGCCTCGCCGAGCGCCAGCGCGTCGTCCCAGGCATGCATCGCATGGGTGACGATGTCGGCTTGCGGGCAGGAGGCGTGGTCGAGCGGGACCGGATTGACGGCCAGCGCCTCGTAACCCCCGGCATTGCCATGGGCGGCGCGGCGGTGGTTGCGGATCACGCGCAGCATGTGCGCGGCGTTCTTCTTGTAGCCGGGGAAGGTGCCGAGCTCGGCCGCCATCTCGGCCGAGGTTTTATAGGCGATGCCGGTCATCACGGCGCTGAGCGCGCCGCACAGCGCGCGGCCTTCCTTCGAATCGTAAGGCAGCCCCATGGTCATCAGGAGGCCGCCGATGTTCGCAAAGCCGAGGCCCAGCGTGCGGAACTCGTAGGAGAGTTCGGCGATCGCCTTCGACGGGAACTGCGCCATCATGACGGAGATTTCCAGCACGATGGTCCAGAGCCGGCAGAGGTGCTCGTAGGCTTCGACGTCGAAGCGTTTTGTCGTCGTCGAATAGAACGTGATCAGATTGGCCGACGCGAGATTACAGGCGGTGTCGTCCAGGAACATGTATTCCGAGCACGGGTTCGAGGCGCGGATGTCGCCGGACGCCTTGCAGGTGTGCCAGTCGTTCATGGTGGTGTTGAAGTGCAGGCCGGGATCGGCCGAGGCCCAGGCGGCGTGACCGATCTTCTCCCAGAGCTCGCGGGCCTTCAGCGTCTTCGTGATCTTCTTGTTGGTGCGGCCGATCAGGTTCCAGTCGCCGTCGGTCTCGACCGCGCGCAAGAAATCGTCCTTCAGCGAGACCGAGTTGTTGGAGTTCTGGCCGGAGACGGTGAGATAGGCCTCCGAATCCCAGTCGGTGTCGTAGACCGGGAAGTCGATGTCCTTGTAGCCCTGTTTGGCGAACTGGATCACGCGCTTGATGTAATTGTCGGGCACCAGCGCGCGGCGCGCGAGCTTGATCTCGCGGCGCAGGGCAGGGTTCTTCTCGGGGTCAAAGCAGTCGTCGCCAGAACCTTCGCAGTTCACGCAGGCCTTCAGCACGGCTTTCAGGTGCTTCTGGTTGATGCGCGAGCCGGTGACCAGCGCGGCAACCTTCTGCTCCTCCTTCACCTTCCAGTCGATATAGGTCTCGATATCCGGATGGTCGGCGTCGACCACCACCATCTTGGCCGCGCGGCGCGTGGTGCCGCCCGACTTGATCGCGCCGGCGGCGCGGTCGCCGATCTTGAGGAAACTCATCAGGCCCGACGAGCGGCCGCCGCCGGAAAGCTTCTCGCCTTCGCCGCGCAGCCGGGAAAAATTTGAGCCGGTGCCGGAGCCGTATTTGAACAGCCGCGCCTCGCGCACCCAGAGGTCCATGATGCCGCCCTCGTTGACGAGGTCGTCGCCGACGCCCTGGATGAAGCAGGCGTGCGGCTGCGGATGCTCATAGGCCGACTTGGATTTGGTCAGTTTGCCGGTGAAGGGATCGACGTAGTAATGGCCCTGGCCAGGGCCGTCGACGCCGTAGGCCCAGTGCAAGCCGGTGTTGAACCATTGCGGCGAGTTCGGCGCGACCATCTGCTTGGCGAGCATGTAGCGCAGCTCGTCGAAGAACGCCTGCGCGTCTTCTTCGGTGGAGAAATACTTGCCCTTCCAGCCCCAATAGGTCCAGCAGCCGGCGAGGCGGTCGAACACCTGCTTCGCGCTGAGCTCGCTGACGAAGCGCTCGGATTCCGGGAGCAGGGCCAAGGCTTCGGTGTCGGGCACCGAGCGCCACAGCCAGGACGGCACGGTTTCTTCCTCGACCTTCTTCAGCCGCGCGGCAACGCCGGCTTTGCGAAAATACTTCTGGGCCAGCACGTCGGAGGCGACCTGCGACCAGGCCTGCGGCACCTCGACATTTTCCAGCCGGAACACGATCGACCCGTCGGGGTTGCGGATCTCCGATGTCGTCAGCCTGAAATCAATCCCTGCATAGGGTGACTGGCCGGAAGTGGTGTTGCGCCGCTCGATTCGCATGGTAGTGCCCCGTCTTCTTTTGCCCGGGTCCGCCAAACGCGGTCCGGATGTTATCAGTGAGCAGACGGCCTGCACCCGGGATTGTCGCCAATCCCCGGCGTTGCCGCCCGCCAGCTCGACCGGGTGAAACCCCGGCCCTGTTTCTGTTTTCGCCACCCCAAGGTCCAGCCGGGAGGCAAGACCAAATCCCTGAAAACGCAACGCATCAAACTGCCACCGGGGGCCGATTCCAGCCCGTTATTCCGGTGCGCCGGCCGCACCCGAACCGGGGCAGACAAGCCCTCGATCCGCGCCTCGACCGGCCGGCGGACAAGCTTGTTTGGACCCGTGTGGGAGCGTCCGGCGGGACCCAAAACCAAACTCGCGCCGTCCAGCCCTGACGCTAGGCCAAACCCGTCCGGCCCGTCAAGGACTAGTACGAGTTCCTGAATCAAACACTAAATATGGTGGAAAGGTTGGGAAAACAGGAGGCGTCGCGCCTCTATGATGGCGCCAAGTATCAGTGAGTCCTCAGGGATTCCCAACACAAAAAATTCGTTGTCCGGTGTGGAAATCGGCTTCGTCCCGCTGTTCACAGGGCAGGTATTTTTTGTGCCCGGGGGATTGCATAGGGGAGACTCACGTAGCGGCGCGGGGCAGGGGGTCTGGCATGCCCGCGCGGGCGTGGCCGTGGGCATCGATCGGCGGCAGACTGCCGCCCGATTCCATCGCTTTTCTCCCTTTGCCGGGCCCCATGACAGAATCAAAACCCGCTGTTCGCGCGCGGATCGCGCCTGCCGGCCTGGTCTTCCTCGCCATCACCGCGCTGGGCTGGGGATCGGGCTGGCCGGTCAACAAATTCCTGCTTGGCGAGCTGCCGCCGTTGACCTTGCGCGGCGGCACCGGCCTCGCGGGCGCGGCCCTGCTCGCGCTGATGGCGCCGGTGTGGGGGCAAAGCCTGACAGTGGCGCGCCATCTGTGGCCGCGGCTGTTGCTGTCGGCGCTGCTCAACGTCACCGGCTGGATGTCGATGATGGGGCTGGCGCTGACCTACCTGTCGGCGAGCGAGGCGGTGCTGATCGCCTACACCATGCCGGTATGGGCGGCGCTATTGGCATGGCCGGTGCTCGGCGAGCGGCCGACCTTCCTGCGCGCGCTGGCGCTGGTGATGGCGCTTGCGGGACTTGCCGTCATCGCCGGCGGCAACGGCGTCTCGGCCACGGCGGCGAAATGGCCGGGTATCGCGATGGCGATCACGGGCGCGATCGGCTTCGCGCTCGGCACGGTATTGGCCAAACGCCTGCCGGTGCCGCTGCCGCCGATCCCGGCCGCCGCCTGGCAGATCGGCCTCGGCTGTTTTCCGGTGCTGCTGCTCGGCCTCGCCTTCGAGACGGCCGATATCTCGCGCGTGACGACGCTCGGCTGGTGGTGGCTGCTGTACACGACCGTGACCCAGTTCTGCATCGCCTATGTCAGCTGGTTCGCCGCGCTCGCCCGCCTGCCGGCGTCGGTCGCGGCGACCGGCACCATGGCGGCGCCCGTGATCGGCGTGGCGGCCTCGGCCATCGCCCTCGGCGAGCCGCTCGGGCTGATCCAGATTGCGGCACTTGCGTGCACGCTGGCCGGCGTGGTGCTGGCGACGCGGTCCTGACGTCGCGTCGGCGAGATATTTCGGCTCCCGATCCTGGCAGGGTACAAGGGGTGCCGAACCAATGCGCGCGAGCCTGATTGTCATGGCTGCCGGTTTGCAGTACGCATCGGGCTGGAAACGTCTGGTATAATGGGTGCCACAACCGGCATCACGCGTAAGGGGAGCGAGCATGGCGCGCAACATTCTGATCCTCGGGGCCTCCTACGGCTCCCTGCTGGCGACGAAGCTTCTGATGGCCGGGCACAACGTAACCCTGGTCTGCCGCCGCAAGACCGCCGATCTGATCAACCGCGACGGCACCGAGGTGCGGATCAAGCTGCGCGACGAGGCGGTGCACCGCGCCATCTTCTCGCGCGACCTGCCCGGCAAGCTCGACGCCACGCCGCCGCAGGACGTCGACCTGTCGCGCTACGATCTCGTCGGCCTGGCGATGCAGGAGCCGCAATACACCAACCACACCATCCGCGTGCTGATGATCAAGATCGCCGCGGCCGGCCTGCCCTGCCTGTCGATCATGAACATGCCGCCGCTGCCTTACCTGAAGCGGATCCCGGCGCTGGCCGGCATGGACCTCGAGGAAGCCTACACCAACGCCTCGGTGTGGGAGCGCTTCAAGCCCGGGCTGGTGACACTGTGCTCGCCCGACCCGCAAGCCTTCCGTCCGCCGGAAGAGGCGCCGAACGTGCTGCATGTCGGCCTGCCCACCAATTTCAAGGCCGCCGCCTTCGAGGACGACAAGCACAACAAGCTGCTGCGCGAACTCGAAGCCGGCATCGACGCGGTGACGCTCGACGGCAAGGACGTGCCGGTGAAGCTGAAAGTGTTCTCTTCGCTGTTCGTGCCGCTCGCAAAATGGTCGATGCTCCTGACCGGCAATTACCGCTGCATCACGCCGCACGAGCCGCAATCGATCCGCGACGCCGTGCATTCCGATCTGAAACTCTCGCAGTCGATCTACGACCATGTCGACGGCATCGCCCGCCGCTTGGGGGCCGACCCGGCGGACCAGGTGCCGTTCGAAAAATACGCCAAGGCGGCGGAAAGCCTGCTCAAGCCGTCATCGGCGGCGCGGGCAGTCGCCAGCGGCGCACCCTTCATCGAGCGCGTCGATCTTTTGGTGAAGCTCGTGTCCGACCAGCTCGGCGCGCCCTCTGCCGAGATCGACCGCACGGTGCAGACCGTGGATCAGAAGCTGAACGAGAAGATCGTGGCGGGCGGATCGGGGTCAGAGTAGGGGAGCGGCGTTCGGTCTGGGACCTGGGGCAACGCTGCGCGATCGCATCATGTGCGGAACCCCGGTTCCCATTCCTCTGGATTGATCCGCAGGCGGCAATGCAATGTCTCGATGGGGAGGCGCTGTCTCGAAACAAAGTTACGAGATTTAGATTGTACCTGTAGTAGTTGTCGGGTTTGGAAGGCTGAGAGTGGGCGATGCCCAGGTTTCATTTTCACATTGTTGATGGTTTCAGGCTGGAAGATCCAGTTGGTCTGGACTGCAAAAACATCCATCAAGCGCATCAGGTCGCCGAAGATATCGCCCGGCATATTGCCGCCGACGTGAGTTCGACGGCCTCCCGCAAAGTCGTAGTCGTAGACGACGATGGTGCTGAGATTTTCAGGCTCCGATTGCAACGGAATCCTGATGGCTGTTCCAAAAGCCTAGTTCGCAGCAGGCGCTGAGATCATGTCGAGCAGTTCTCCCTCCGCATCCCATACGATCACCGAATAGCCTGTTTGTTCGGCGATCTTCCTTGCCACCGACAGTGCCTCGTCGGCACCAGACAAGTCGAGCGAAATCAACGACAGCCGCTTCGCTCCGTTGCCAAGCATGAGCATTTTCTGGGTTCTCAATTTCATTCCCCATCTTTGCGGCGGAGAAAGCGGCGCTTTGATGTGGCGGCGGCAACTATGGCGCTCAGCCGAGGTCCCCTCATTCACACAGGTTAAGCCGGCACCGCGAAGCGGCGGCAATCTGTTATCGACGGGTAGGGCGCCGATCTCGCAAATCGTTTGTGATCTGAAACTTACGTGGAGGTTAGAGGCGCACCGCCCGGTTCCTGCTTGTTGCGGAACAACCCGCTAGTCAGCGTGTTGGGCCTGAAGGTCCCTGCGGCGGCAATGATCAGGAGCGTTCGGTTCGATGAAGAAGATCATTTTGACGGTGGCAAGCGTGTATACCGCCTTGATTTGCTCAGCCATCGCGCAAAGCTGGGTTGACGGGTCAACCAGCTTTACCGCCGCCGAGAACATCAGTCTCTATGCCCCGGCCACGTCTCGGATAGCGGCGCGTCAGCCGTGAAGTTGTCCAGTCGCAGCGCAATCGACTAGCTGCGTCGGTAGGCATACCGCCGCATTAAGGCGACACAGGCTTCCCCAAATTCAATCAGTCGTCTAGTGGAACGTCGCCGATCCGCGTCTACGCGGCCGCAACGAGTCTCGAAACAGCAGCAACGATCTCGCGCAATTGGACCGGCTTCTGCAATTGTTCGGTGCCTGCGAACTCGGCCGGGACGACCGCCTGATCGTAACCGGTGATGAAGACGAATGGGACGCCATTATCCCTCAGGGATTCGGCCAGCTTGAATGAGGGGCCTGGTCCGAGATTGATGTCGACCACAACGGCGGTGGGTTTGCGCCCTTCGATTTCCGCGCGGGCGTCTGCTTCGGTTGCGCAAGGACCCAGAACCTCTGCTCCTGCACCCCTACAGTGCTCGGGCGGTGTCCGTCGCGAGATAATAGTCGTCTTCCACGACCAAGACGCGATGTCCGCTGAGGTCTGCCTCTCCTGTCATGTCCAATGCTCCTCCGAATACGATTGCCCTCTCCGGCGCGTCCGTCTCGAGAATTGAGGCTCCTTCCGTAAGCGGAAACTCAATATGTGTCGATCGCCATCCATGAACTCGCCGTCAATGCCATCGAACACGGGCCGCTTGGCATCGGCGGTGGCCGGCTGAACCTGGTCTGGAGGGTCTCGCCGGATCCCGTGGGATCGTTGGACTTCGTCTGGCGGGAGTCGCACGGCGCGCCGCTGGCTCGCCCTGATTTTCGAGGCTTTGGCACGGAGGTGCTGACAAGGATGCTGCCCTACGAGCTGGAAGCCGACGCTCACCTCACCTTCGAGTCCGACGGCGTCCAGTTTCGCGCCTTGATCCCGTTGTCGGAGAGCACCGGTCGCGGCCTTTGAGTTTGCCCTGGATGCCGTTCGACCCGTACACGATCGCCGCGCCAGCGACGGCGCCGATCGTTTTTGCGTGGTGACGGCGGCGGTCACGCTTGCGCCTGGAATTTGTTGCTGCCTACCAGGCAAGACCGCCATTTCAGGACGGACGAAACTTGCGCCCGGCTTGTGGGTGGATTCCAGCGCAGCCTGCATGCAATAGGCGCTATGAATTCGCCTGTTAGCCGCGTCGCGTCGCACCATCCGCCTCATTCCGTCAGCGCGCGGCGAACCATGGTGGCGAGTTGCGACATGCGGTACGGCTTGGTCAGGAGCAGCACGCCGGGGTCGAGGCGGCCCTGATGTTCGATCGCATTGTCGGTGTAGCCTGACGTGTACAGCACCTTGATGGCGGGCCGCTGCTGGCGGACCTTGTCGGCGAGGTCGCGGCCGGACATGCCGCCGGGCATGATGACGTCGGTAAACAACAGCTCGAACTTCTGTCCGTTCTCGATCAGGCGCAGTGCTTCCGGCCCGGTAGCGGCGCCGACCGTGCGATAGCCGAGGGCCTGCAACTGCGTGATGACGAAGTTGCGCACCAGCGCGTCGTCCTCGACCACCAGGATGTTCTCGCTGCCGCCCGGCAGCGCGGCTGCCGGCACCGAGGCGGGTTCGACCCGGCCGCGGGCCGGCGGCAGGTACAGCTTGATCGTGGTGCCGTGCCCGACCTCGCTGTAGATCCGGATGTGGCCGCCCGATTGCTTGACGAAGCCGTAGACCATGCTGAGCCCGAGCCCCGAGCCCTTGCCGACGTCCTTGGTGGTGAAGAACGGCTCGAACACCTTGTCGAGGACGTCCTGCGACATGCCGCCGCCGGTATCGCTGACCGCGAGCATGACGTAGGGGCCGGGGCGGGCCTCCGGATTGGCCTGCGCATAGCTCTCGTCGAGCACGACATTGCGCGTCTCGAGCAGCAGCTTGCCGCCATTCGGCATGGCGTCGCGGGCGTTGATCGCCATGTTGAGCAGCGAATTGGCGAGTTGTGACGCATCGATATGGGCGCTGACGGTCTCCTGCTCCAGGATCGAGTTGATCTCGATCTGCTCGCCGAGCGTCGGACGAAGCAATTTCGCGATGTCCAGCACCGTGGCGTTGACGTCGACGTCGCGTGGCTGCAGCGGCTGGCGGCGCGCGAAGGCGAGCAGATGCTGGATCAATTCGCTGCAGCGTTCCGCGGCCTGGTTGATCAGTTTCGCCGTCTTCTGCAGCGCCGGCTGCGTCGCGAGATCGTCGACCAGCGTTTCGGCGGTGCCGGTGATCACGGTGAGCATGTTGTTGAAATCGTGCGCGACGCCGCCGGTCAGCTTGCCGATCGCGTCGAGCTTCTGCGACTGCAGCAGCTTGCGTTCGGTTTCGCGCGAGGCGGTGGCGTCATGGTACACGAGCGCGGCGCCGCTGATGGCGCCCGAGGCGTCGCGCAGCGGCCGGCCGCTGACGATCAGGTGCATCTGCGGGTCGCCGTTGACGGGGCGGGCGATCATCTCGCTGGCGTCGAATGTCTCGCCTCGCAATACCCGCGTGCTGGGCATGTCGTGCTCCGAGACCGGCGTGACGCCGTCGGGCTGAAAGTGCAGGTTGAGCGAGCGGATCCGCTTCACCGTCATTCCCGGCCGATAGTTCAGCATCTTCTCGGCAGCCGGGTTGGAGAGCAGTATCTCTCCCTTGGTGTCGATGACGAGCACGGCCTCCGCCATGCTGTGAAAGGTGCTGCGCAGCACCGCCGCCGAGAGCCGGAGTTCGTTATGGGCGGCGACCAGATGCGCGGTGCGCTCGGCGACCGCGGCTTCCAGCGCCTCCTTGCTGGCCATGGTGGCGGTCAGCGAATCCTGCAGGGCCTGACGGGAGCGGCGGCTCGATACCACCAGCGCCGTGGCGATGATCAGGATCAGCACGACGCCGGCGAGGTCGATCGCCAGCAGGATCCTCGAATTGGTTTCGGACTGCGCGCGCCTGGCGCCGAGCAGGCGGCGCTCTTCCGACACTGCCCGTTCCAGGTTGCCGGCGATCGCCTCCGAGGTCGCGATATCCTCCTGGCTGACGAGGGCGGCGACCGCGGCATCGTCCCCGGCGATCTTGAACCTGATCAACTCGCCATTGCGGGTGATCTGGCGTTCCACCAATACGCTGGCGGCTTCGATCAGCCGCTGCTCGGTCGGATTGTCCTTGACGGCCTCGATCAGGGCGGCAAAGGCCGGCAGCAGCGCATCGCTCGCGTCACGATATTCCTGGGCGAACTCCCGATCCCCGGTGATGGCGAAGCCGCGCGCCGCGCTATCCGCCCGGCGCAGCATCGGGCGCATGTCGGAGATCTTCTGCAGGATGCCGGAGGCGCGGTCGACGGCGGCGATGTCGGACCGGGACGTGAGATCCAGTCCGACCGACGCTGCGCCGATGGCGAACAGGATCGCAAGACCAATTCCAAGAATGATTCGCTCCGAAGCCATCGGCAGTTGCTTACATCACGATTTCGGCTGGCTCGTGGAAGCTTTCGGCATGGCGATGCACTGATTGACCGAGGCGATCAGCGCATCCGGCGTGAACGGCTTGCGCAGGCAGCACGCCGCGCCGAGTTCAATGGTCATTCGGAGGAAATCCGGGGCACGCTCGGTATTGGCAAAGGCATAGCCCGACATCGCGATCACCGGAATGTCCGGCCGGCGTTCGTGGAACATGCGGATCGCTTCGAAACCGCGCATATGCGGCATGAACACGTCGATCAGCATGACGTCGAACTCGGTGGATTCGAGGGCGCGCATTCCCGCTTCACCACCGTCGGCGACCGTGACCTCAAAACCTTTCCGCGTCAGACAGACCTCGATGGCGACGCAAACCATCGGGTCGTCATCGACCACGAGAATCCGCGGCACGATGATTCCTTTTTCCTCGGCGGCGACCGGGAATCGCGCGCCCCATGTCACGATTAAGGCGAAACGCCGACGGGTCGTCTGTATGCTACTGTGCACATAAAAATTGCCGGGAGCAATTCCGTTTCGATGTGTCACAAGGAGAACACATTTACCTGTGGTTGCGGCTCCGATTTTGCCGTGTCCCCGACGGCGCGAGGCAACTGTCGCCGCTCGTTCTCATCCGGTTCGCCGTGGTTGATCGTGGCGCGTCGCGCGATTTCATAAACGAAGGGCGGTGCACCACGTGCACCGCCCTTCACCGTCACCCTTCATCAACGGGTGTTTGTTGCAGCGCGTTACTGCGCGGGGCAGGGATGACGCTCGCCATCATAGCCCAGATACGTTCCCGACGCCGGATCGTACGACTTGTAGCGCTGCGTGCAGTACGCCACGTCGTCGCCGCCGACCTGGGGCGCCACGGCGACCGCGTCGTCATCATAATAGCCGTAGGAGTCATCGTAATATGACGGGCTGCCGTAATAGCCGTAGGTCGAGCCGACGCCGACCCCGATCGCTACGCCCGGCCAGAAGCCGCCGCCACGGTAGCCGTGACGATGACCGTAACGGTAGCCGCCGCCTTGCCAGCCGCCGCCCTGCCAACCGTTGCCCTGCCAGCCGCCGCCTGCGAAGCGACCGCCGCCGAAGCCGGGGCGAATACCCTCGGAGCCACCCCGGAAGCCACGGTCGCCGCCGCCGGCCGCGACACCGCCCCTGAATCCGCCACCGCCGCCTGGCGCCATCGCGGCCCCGCCGCCGCCGGCCCTTATGCCGCCGCCGATCGCTGCACCGCCGCCGCCACCGCCACCGCCTCTCATGCCGCCGCCGCCCATCGCTGCGCCGCCACCGCCACCACCGCCGGCTCGCATGCCGCCGCCCATCGCGGCCCCGCCGCCACCGCCGCCGCGGCTGTCCTGCGCCTGCGCGGCTCCAACCATGGGCACCACCAGCGCGATCGCCGCCACCGTACTCAAAACTTTAAGATTGATCATTGTTAGCTCCATTTGCGCGATATCGGGGGCTAACCCGTTCAACAGGGGGACGTTCCCGATCTGCCGCCGTATTGCGCACGGGCTGAGCGTGTCAGGTCGGAACTGTATGCGGGATGAACGGATTTCGCCCGTTCCGCGGCGCTGAGACGCAGGCGCCCCGAACGCCGGCCGCGCAACGCCGCAGCTCGGCGTCCATCTGGACAATCCGGCCCGCCGGTGGCATCAGAACGGCACGATATCTCGAACCGGCCGAGCCCTCATGAAGCAGTTTTTGCTGAAGTTTTTCACTTGGTGGAGCGGCCAGACCTTCGGCACGCAATTGTGGACGTGGCGATTCGGCGAACTGGTCGGCGAAGACGAGCAGGGCAACCGCTACTACCGCACCAAGGGCCGCCAGATCGATCCGACGCTCGGCTTCGAGCGGCGCTGGGTGATCTACAACGGCTATGCCGAGGCGAGCCGCGTGCCGCCGTCCTGGCATGGCTGGCTGCACCATACCGTGGATGTCGCGCCGACCGAAGAGAGCTACACGCCACGGGAGTGGCAGAAGCCGCACGTGCCGAACATGACCGGCACGCCCGCGGCCTATCGTCCATCCGGCTCGACGCTCGCTTCCGGCCGCCGCCCCAAGGCGACCGGCGACTACCAGGCCTGGACGCCGGGAAGCTGATTTCACGATTTCGGACGTTTATTTTAGCCGACCGGCTCTCGCAAGCCCTTGCGGGGGGTCTATAGGTGTAGATACACTTATTTCCATGAAGCCGCCGAACGACGCCGACACCACCGACTACATGGCCGCGGCCGGCTGTTTCTGTCTGGCGTCGCGGCAGGCCGCCCGCAAGATCACGCGGCTGTATGATTCTCACATGCAGGAGTCGGGACTCCGCGCCACCCAGTTCACCATCCTGTCGCAGCTGATGCTGCGCGGCGAACTGCGTATCGGCCGCCTGGCGGACATTCTTGGCATGGAGCGCACCACCTTGACCCGCAATCTCGCGCCGCTCGAGGCGCAGAAGTGGATATCGATCAAGACCGGCGACGATCCGCGGGCCCGCATGATCGGAATTACCGGGCAGGGGCGGGCTATGGTGCGCCGCGGCTTTCCCTATTGGTCGAAGGCGCAGGCGCAGATCGGCAAGCTGCTCGGCGACGACGGGCAGGCGGCGCTGAAACTGCTGGGATCGCGAAATCTGTAGGGAGACAACGGCGGCAACAGCTCCGACGTTTTCATTCGTCTCGATAGGTGTAATTACACGCAACGGAGAATTGTCATGCTCGACTTCATCGGAACCATTGTCCTCGTCGCCGCAATCATCTTCAGCGTCAACGCGCTCACCGGCGCCATGCGAATCGGCCAGGCGCAGCGTCTCGCGCTTGCCGTCGGCGCGGGCCTGTGGACCGGACTGGCTGCGGCGCTTGCGGGTGCAAGCCTGTTCCTTGGATCAAACCAGGTCGGCCCGCCGACGATCGGCACGATGGTCGTCCTTCCGCTGGTCGCGACGGCCGTGGCGGCGTCGCTCTCGCCGTCGGTCCGCGCGGTGCTGCTCGCGATGCCGATGCCGTTCCTGATCGGCCTGAACGTCTGGCGCGTGGCGGGCGGATTTTTCCTGCTGCTTGCGGCCGCAGGACGGCTTGGCGGGCCGTTCCCGACCTCGGCGGGCTGGGGCGATATCATCGCCGGCGTGCTGGCCTTGCCGATGGCGTGGCTCGCGCTGCGCCGCCAAGGCCGCCCGTTGCTCTGGGCCTGGAATGCCTTCGGCATGCTCGACCTCGTCGTGGCCGTTTCACTCGGGGTCATCTCCGCGAACGGCTCGCCGCTGCAGATCATTCACGCCGGAGCCGGTTCGGAGGCAGTGCAGATCCTGCCGTGGTCGCTGATCCCGACCGTGCTGGTGCCGATGTATCTGATCGTGCACGGCATCATCTTCGCGCAACTGGCGCAGAACGAAAAGCGTCAGCCGTCCTGACGCTGCCCCCCGCAACGGCCACTGCCGAGGATCAACGCCGCCGACAGGATTTCAGATGATCTACGCCAGCCGCGCGGCAGCGCGGTTGATCATCTCGGCGCGGCGGATCTGCGCCGGTGCGATCCGGTCCTTCATGAAGGCGAGCACCTCCGGCGGCGCGGTGTCCGGCGAACCGGACGCGAACGGCGGCGCCGGATTGTATTCGAGACGCAATTGAATCGCCTCCGCGGTCCTTTGATCCTGCAGCAGCGCAACCAGCGTCAGCGCGAAATCGATGCCCGCGGTGACGCCGCCGCCGGTGACGCGGTTGCGGTCGACGCAGACCCGCGTCCGGGTCGGGATCGCGCCGAATGCCGGGAGGAAATCCATCGCCGTCCAGTGCGTCGCCGCGCGATAGCCCTTGAGCAGCCCGGCGGCGCCGAGCACCAGCGAACCCGTGCAGACCGAGGTGATGTACTTTGCGCCCGGCGCCTGCTTGCGCAGGAAGGCCAGCATCTCCTCGTCATTGATCATGTCGTCGGTGCCGAACCCGCCGGGCACGCAGATCACGTCGAGCTGCGGGCAATCGTCGAAGGTCGTGGTCGGCGTCAGCATCAGCACGGAATCGCTGGTCACCGGTTCGATTTTCTTCCAGACCAGATGCACCCTGGCGCCGGGCAGGCTGGAGAACACCTGCAGCGGGCCGGTGAAGTCGAGCTGGGTCACTCGTGGAAACAGCACGAGACCGATCTGCAGCGGGGCGGCGGTGGGAGACGGCGCGGACATCGTGACCTCCGGGAAATTGGGGCTTGACGGCGTGCATCCTGCCATGGTCGCCTGATGTCCGAAATGGCGTTTATCCCTCATTTTAGGACAGCGCCGCCATTGCGTCGGTAAAAGTCGCGGAGGACAGCATGATCGGCGTTCTCATCTTTCCGGATTTTCAACTGCTCGATGCCGCCGGACCGATTTCGGCGTTCGAGATCGCGGCGCGTTTCGCCATGGGCGCGCCGGCGATCCGCACGCTCGCGGTGACCCCGGGGCCGGTGCGCTCGTCCTCGGGCATCGAGATCGTGGCGCGCGGCCTGAAGTCGGCGTCCGCGATCACGACGCTGATCGTCGCCGGCGGCGAAGGGGTGCGGCGGGCGTCGGCCTGCGAGACGACGCTTCATTTCGTGCGGGCGGTGGCCAGGCGCGGCGTCCGCATCGCCAGCGTCTGCTCGGGCGCCTATGTGCTCGCCGAAGCGGGCCTGCTCGACGGCCGCCGCGCCACCACGCACTGGCAGCGCACGCGGCATTTCGTGAAAACCTATCCGCAGGTGAAACTGGAGCCGGACCGCATCTATGTGCGCGATGGCGAGGTGTGGACCTCGGCCGGCATTTCCGCCGGCATCGACCTGTCGCTGGCGATGATCGCGGAAGATTATGGCGACGAGATCGCGCAGCGGACCGCCAAGCAGCTGGTGCTCTATCACCGCCGCAGCGGCGGCCAGTCGCAGTTCTCGTCGCTGCTCGAGTTGAAAGCGCCGAACGGCCGCTTCGGCATGCTGCTGGCCTGGGCGCGCGAGAACCTCGATGCGCCGCTCACCGTGGAGGATCTCGCGGAGCGGGCCGGGATGAGCGCGCGGCACTTCACCCGCGCCTTCACGGCGGAGACCGGCACCACGCCGTCAAAGGCGGTGGAGCGCCTGCGCATCGAGGTCGCGCGGCAGCGCGTACAGTCCTCCGGCGAGGCGATCGAGCGCGTGGCACAATCCACCGGCTTCGGCGATCCGGAGCGGATGCGCCGCGCCTTCATCCGCGCTTTCGGCCAGCCGCCGCAGTCCTTGCGCCGCGCGGCGCGGGCAGGGTAGCGGGTAGGCAGCGGCGATCCGGTTCTCGATCAGGCCACGTCGGCTTGCGCGCTCGGCGCTTCTTCCTCGGTGACGAGCAGGGCGTCGAGATCGACGAGCTGCGGATCATCAGCCTCGGGCTCGCCGGCGCCGGCGCTGCCGTGCAGATGCATCAGGGTCTGCACGCGGCGGGCGTTGAGGTGGTCGACATGCTGGTGCTGCAATGCCGCCGCCAGCAGCGTCTTGGGCAGCCCGACCAGCGCAAAGGCCGGAACCCGGCGCACCGCATCCCCCTCGCGCCACTGCAGCGGATGGAGGGTGTAGATCAACTGCTGGTCCATCTCCGTCGCCGGCGGCCGCGCTTCAGGCGGCGCGAGGCTCGCGAGGTTGGCGTTGCCGGCCCGGGTGCGCACCGCGGCGGAACGTAGTTCCCAGCAGATCAGATCCGCCGCGGCGAGGACCTCGCGGCGCACGGCGTCGACATTGTCGGAGAACCGGCTCGCTTCCGGGATCGACAGGGCGGCGTGGGTGACGGCTTCGACCAGCGCGGTGGCGCCGCCGTCGAAACTCGGGACCGCGCGCTCGATGGCGGAGGCCATCGCCTCGATCTGGTCCGCCATGGTGTCGCGGTCGCGCTGCGCCCTGGCGTCCGCCAGTGCCCGCTCGGCCGAGGCGACGTGCTCATCGCATTCGGCCAGTTCCGCGCGCCAGGTCTTGGCGCGATCCTCGACGGCGCGCATCGCGGCTTCGGCGCGATCGAGCCGGGCGGCGGAAGCCCCCGCCACGGCCAGCTTTTCCGCGGCGCTGCGCTTGTCGGCGAGTTCCGCCTCGGCGGCGGCCAGCCGATCGGCCAGCTTCTGCCGTGCGGTCTGCTTTTCCTTCAGCGCGTTCTCGAAACGCTCGATCGGGCCGAGTTCACGCTTGAAAAAAGCCATCGCAATATCCCCGCGCCAAAATCATCCGCCGAATCACAGACCGATTCGCTGCTGGCGAAAACTAGCCTGAAACTTGGATGACATTGCGGCTTAAGTCTGTTGGACGGTGATGGCCGGCGTGGGTCGGCCATCACCTTCGATGCGCGATGATTCGCGCCGACGCTCAGTTGTGCCGCTTCAGGAAGATGCGCGCGCTCTGGATGTCTTGCGCGGCGTGGATCCGCGCGCGCTCGATCGGCGTCACGACGCCGTCGGCCTTGGCCTTGTTCTCGAGGTTCTGCACGCGCGCCTGGCCGTTCCGCAGCTGCTGGGCTTCAGGGAAGGTCAGGTCGCCCTGCAGCACACCCTTCAAGATGCGATGCTGCTGGATGTTCTGGCGCGCATTGATCAACGGCGTGCCGGCGAAGCTCGAAGCCGAGGTGACGGCCAGAAGCAGCGAAGCAAGAATAACAGTCTTCATCACAAGTCTCCTTTGCGTTGTCGCCCGCGGGCTGTGACGACACCATGTCGGCACGTGCGCCCGCGAACCCGCGCAGGATGGATGAGGCGCCCGCCGGCGAATGTGCGAGCCGTCATGGAAATGCTTTATATTACATAGGTTTAATGGCTGCGTAGATGAATGGATTGTCAGAATGGAACAGGATTATCGCGGTGCGTCGGGATACCAGCCGAGCACTGCGAGCATCACGAAAAATCCAACGACATAGGCCAGCGCCACCGTCCAGCCCTGGCTGACCCAGCGGCCGACCGACTTGGCCTCGGGATACATGTTCGACAAGGCGACGCCTGCCGAGGAGCCGAACCAGATCATCGATCCGCCGAAGCCGACGGCATAGGCGAGATAGCCCCAGTCGTAGCCGCCCTGCTTGAGGGCGAGCGCGGTGAGCGGAATGTTGTCGAACACCGCGGAAACGAAGCCGAGGCCGAGCGCGGTCGGCCATGAGGCCGCCGGCAGCTTTTCCACCGGCATCAGCGAGGCCGACGTGACCAGCGCCAGCAGGAAGATCGTCCCCTTGAAGGTTTCCGGCATCACCTTCCAGTCCGGCGTACGCAGGCCCGCCGTCAGCAGGATGACTGCCCAGACCGCGAGGCCGAGCACCGGAACGGCGTCGAGCAGCGCGGGGAATCGCAGATTGGCGATGATGTTGGCGGCGAGCGCGGCGAGGAGGATGGCGGCAACGACGAAGACCCGGGCGGGATCGATCTTTTGACCCGGCGACGGGTCCTTCTGGATCGGCGAATGGCGCTGCTGCTGGATCGAGGCGGGCACGGCGAACACCAGCATCGCGACGATCGCCGCGACATAGGCTTCGACCACAGCGAGCGGGCTGACGCCGGCGATCCACATCATGGTCGTCGTGGTGTCGCCGACCACGCTGCCGGAGCCGCCGGCATTGGAGGCGGCGACGATGGCGGCGAGATAACCGATATGGACCTTGCCCCGGAACACGTGGCGCGCCACCGTGCCGCCGATCAGCGCGGCGGCGATGTTGTCGAGGAAACTCGACAGCACGAACACCAGGACGAGCAGCATCACGCCGCCCTTCCAGTCGTCCGGCAGCAGCGCCGGCATCTTGTCCGGCACGCGGCTTTCCTCGAAGTGGCGCGACAGCAGCGCGAACCCCATCAGGAGCAGGAACAGATTGGCGAGCGTCACCCACTCATGCGCCATGTGGTGGCCGAGGCCGGCGAGGCCCGCGCCGTGCCTGAAGCCGGTGAAAGCCAGCTTGTAGACGATGACCGCGGCGAGGCCGGCGAGCGCGACCTGCAGCGTCCTGTGATGAAACAGCGCAACGCCGAGCAGCGTCAGCGCAAACAGGATGAAGTCGACGGGTATTCCAAATAGAAGTATCGGCTCCACCTTGACCCCGAACGCGCTGAAAGGAAATCCGACGACACTGTGCTCTATTTCAACGCCTTCATCCAGCCGGCGATTTCGGTCACGGCGACGTTGGCCTGCTGCAGCAGCTTGCCCATGGTGAAGAAGCCATGGAATTGGCCGGGGAAGTGACGGTAGGTGACGGGCACGCCGGCTTCCTTGAGACGCGCGGCATATTCGGCGCCCTCGTCGCGCAGCGGATCGGCGCCGGCGGTCAGCACATAGGCCGGCGGCAGTCCGGCCAGCGATTGCGCGCGCGCGGGCGAGGCCTTCCAGTGCTCGATGTCGGCCGCGCTGTTGAGATAGTGGTTGGAGAACCATCTGATCACGGAGTGCGTCAGCAGCACGCTGGTTTCGGGCTCGCGGTGCGAGGGATGTGTCATCGCAAAGTCGGTGGCGGGATAGACCAGGATCTGGCCGGCGAGTTTCGGGCCGCCGTCGCGCGCGGCCAGCGCCACCACGGCGGCGAGATTGCCGCCGGCGCTGTCGCCGCCGACCAGCAGATGCGCGGCGTCGACGCCGAGTTTCCGGGAGTTGTCCGCCACCCACTGCGTGGCGGTGATGGCGTCATCGGCCGCGGCGGGGAATTTGTGCTCGGGTGCGAGGCGGTAGTCGACGGAGATCACGATCAACTCGCCTTCATGGGCGAGTTTCTGGCAGACCACGTCATGGGTGTCGAGGTCGCCGATCACCCAGCCGCCGCCGTGAAAGAAAACCAGGCAGGGCGCCAGTCCGTCGGTCCGGCGCAGCGCCTTCGGCGTGTACATGCGCGCCGGGATCGTGCCGTGCGGCGCCGGGATCGACAGCGGCGCGTTCGATTCGAGCGGGGGCGGCTCCGGATTCATGACGACGCGGCCCATCCGGTAATATTCGCGCGCTTCCGACGGCGGCAGCGTCTCATAGGCGGGACGGCCGGCATCCTGAAAAGCCTGAAAGATGGCGGCGGCATCGGGATCGAGCGTGACGGGCATGTTTTCGGAAGACCTTCTGTTCTGGGTTGTCATTCCGGGGCGATGCAAAGCATCGAACCCGGAATCTCGAGGTTCCGGGTTCGGTCCTGGCGGACCGCCCCGGAACGACAATGGCGTCAGGCAGCCGTGCGGCCGCCATCGACGGTGTAGGCGGAACCTGACACGTAGCTCGCTTCGTCGGAAGCGAGAAACGCCACGATCGAGGCGACCTCGGACGCCTGGCCGAGCCGGCGTGCCGGTATCCGGTCGACGATCCTGTCGTTCGGCGGCGGCTCGTTGCCGGGATGGCGGCCCTGCAGGATCGTGCTCAGCATGCGGCTGTCGATCAGGCCGGGACAGACGCAATTGACCCGCACGCCGGTGCCGGTGCATTCCCAGGCCGCGCTCTTGGTCAGCCCGATCACCGCGTGCTTGCTGGCGCTGTAGACCGCGATCATCGGCGAGCCCATCAGGCCGGCGATCGAGGCGGTGTTGATGATGCTGCCCTTGTTCTGCTTGAGCATCACCGGCAGGACATGTTTCATGCCGAGGAAGACGCCGACGACATTGACCTCGAGCACGCGGCGAAAACTCTCCAGTGAATATTGCGCGATCGGCTTGATGTCGCCCTCGATGCCGGCGTTGTTGTAGAACGCGTCGATGGCGCCGAACCGGTCGACGGCGGCGCGGACATAGTCGGCGACCTCGTCTTCCTGCGTCACGTCGGCTGCCACCGCGAGCGCCTCGGCCGAGGCGGGGAGGTCCTTGATCGCGGCCTTCAGGTCGTGCTCCCGACGGTCGACGGCGACGATGCGGGCGCCGCGCTGGGCCAGCAGGCGGATGGTCGCGGTTCCGATGACGCCGGCGGCCCCGGTCACCACGGCGACCCGTCCATCGAGGCGGATTCGATCGGGCATAGGATCAGACATGACCGTGGGTTTCCTCTCGCTGCTCCGGTTGGTCCGGATGTGGTGGTTGCCGGACCCGCTGGCCCGTTCGAACGGAAACAACTATTTCATCTGGAACCGGGCGTGGCTAGATCGAGGCGGGCTGGCGGGCCAATGGACTGCGGCGGGAACGCGGCAACCCGCCCTTTCCGCGCCGTATTCAACGTGTTAACCGGGTGGGACGCGCGCGGCCGACAAGCCTGTATGATGTCGCGAGCCCGATTCGCCTGTAAAAGCCGCGAGATGCTTCGAACCATTGCCCTGACCGGTCTTGCGGCCCTGATCGCCGCCACCACGACCTCGCTTGCGCCGCCGGCCCAGGCGCAGATCGGCAATATCTTTTCCGACCCGCCGCTGCGGCCGCCGGGCGCGATTCCGCGCGGCAACCAGCCACAGCAACCTTATCCCGACGACGACGAGGAAGTGCCGGAACTGCCGCGCGGCCGCCTGTTGCCGTCGCCGAACCGCCCGCCGCCGGGGCAGGGCGTGCCGCCGCCCGGCAGCTTCCAGTCGCAACCGCTGGCGCCGCCGCCGGGAACACCACAGGCGCCTCAGCCCGGCGTCGCGGTTCAGCCGCCGCAGCCTGGCCAGCAGCCCGGGGTCGCCAACGCGCCGCCGGGGCAGCGCCAGCCGGCCGCCAAGAACGCGCCGGCCGCGCCGGCTGCCCCCGCGTCGCTGCAGCCGGGCGACGAGGTGGTGTCCGAGCCGCCGGCCACCAAGATCACCAACAAGAAGGCGAGCTTCTCCGGCCTCGACAAGATCACCGGGCGCATCATCAATTTCGACGAGGACATCGGGGAGACCGTGCAGTTCGGCGCTCTGCGCGTGAAGACCAGCGCCTGCTACACGCGGCCGTCGACGGAGGCCGCCAACACCGACGCCTTCGTCGAGGTCGACGAGATCACGCTGCAGGGCGAGGTGAAGCGGATCTTCTCGGGCTGGATGTATGCCGCGAGCCCCGGGCTGCACGGCGTCGAGCATCCGGTCTACGACATCTGGCTCACCGACTGTAAGGGCCCGGACCAGACCATCGTCAGCGCGCAGCCGGACCCGAAGCCGACCGCGCCGCCGCCGGCCGCCGCAAAACGCCAGCCGCCGCCGAAGCAGGCCGCGCCGCGTCCTCCTGGACAGCCGCAGCCGCAATTCCAGCCGCAGCCGCAACAGGCGCCGCCACCGCCTCCGCCGCAGCAGCGTCCGGGTGGATTGTTCGGCGGCTTGTTCGGGAATTAGACGAGATCGAGAGCGTAGCCCGGATGAGCGCAGCGATATCCGGGGGCTTTCTTCGCCGCGCAATTCCCGGATATCGCTGCGCTCATCCGGGCTACGGGCTTTGCTGGCGAAGCCGTCGTCAAACGTGGTGCATATCACGAAGACCGCGGCTTGATCGCACTCAGCCGTGTTTCGCGATGATCGCGAGCGCGTCGGCTCCGCTGATTCCGGCTCCCAGCCGCATGAACTCCGCCGGCTCGCCTGCGATCGCCTGATCGAGCAGGGCGCGATAACGCCGCCGCGGAATCTCGACCGCGCCAAAACTGCGCAGATGTTCGGTGACATACTGGGTGTCGAGCAGTTCGAAACCGCCCGCGATCAGCCGCGCCACCAGATGCACCAGCGCCACCTTCGAGGCATCGCGGGCGCGGTGGAACATGCTCTCGCCGAAGAACGCGCGGCCGAGGCCGACGCCATAGAGGCCGCCGACGAGGTCGTCGTCCTGCCACACCTCGACGCTGTGGCAATGGCCCAGTTCGTAGAGCCCGAGATAGAGATCGCGGATCCGCTTGTTGATCCAGGTGTCGTCGCGGCCCGGCTGCGGCGCGGCGCAGCCGGCGATCACGGCCTTGAACGCGGTATCGACCGTGACGCGAAAGGCGTCCGAGCGCACCGTGCGCGCCAGCCGCGAGGCGATGCGGAAACCATCCAGCGGAATCACGCCGCGCAGTTCCGGCTCGACCCAGAACAGCGAGGGATCGTCGGCGCTCTCCGCCATTGGGAAGATGCCGCAGGCATAGGCCCGCAACAGCACGTCGGGCGTGATTTCGGAAGCGGCGGACTCGCGCGATGTCATGGCGGGAGAATAGCAGCTGAAGGTGCGTCTCGGCTATCAGCATGCGCGCTGATGCAAACTTTACCCCGCCGCCGCGCTGCCGGGTTTGGTCGCCGTCTTCGGGGCACGGCGGAAACGCAGCACGATTCTGGTGCCGGGATGGTCGGGGTCGCGCTCGGCGGTGGCGTCGAGCTTGTTAGCCATCGCGCTGACGATGCGCTGTCCCATGCCGGTGGAGCGCGGATCGGCCTTGACGTTGAGGCCCACGCCGTCGTCGGCGATCGAAACCAGCAGGTCTTCGCCGTCCGGCTGAAGTTCGACGTGGATCGGGCCTGAGCCTTCGGGATAGGCGTATTTGACCGCGTTCATCACCAGCTCGTTGACGATGATGCCGATCGCCACCGCGCGGTCCGGGTCGATCTCGATCGGCTCGGCTTTCAGCGTCAGGCGCGACATCTTGTTGCCTTCGGCGGAACGACGGAGGTCTTCCAGCAGCGCTTCGAGATACTGGTTCAGCAGCACGCTCTTGAGATCGTGAGACGTGTAGAGGCGGCGGTGAACCTGCGCGACGGCCGCCACGCGGCCCATCGCATTGGTCAGCGCGGCCTTGACGTCGTCCTGGGTGGCAGAGTTGGCCTGCAGATGCAGCAGTGAGGCGATGATCTGCAGCGAATTGCCGACGCGATGGTTGACCTCACGCAGCAACACCTCGCGTTCGGCGGCCAGCGCCGCGTAGCGGTCGCGCGAGCGATGAACCTCGGCCTCGGCCTCGTCGCGGGCGCGCTGCAACTCGGCCTGACGCAAAGCGCCGTTGCAGGCGACCTGCAGCAGCGGAATGAATTCGCCCTGGGTATCCTTCACCAGATAGTCGGCGGCGCCGGCCTTCAGCGCGGTGACGGCGATCGCCGAATCCTGCGAAGCCGTGACGAACACCACGGGCGGCGCGCCCGCCGTCGCCAGGATCCGCTCCAGCGTTTCGAGACCGTCGAGGCCCGGCATGTACTGGTCGAGCGCAACGACATCGATGCCGCCTTGCGCCAGCCGGGCCAGCCCTTCTTCGCCGCCCGCGGCATGAACGACCTTGAAGCCTGCCCGGGTCAGGCCGCGCTCGACCAGCCGCGCGAGGCCCGCGTCATCGTCGATATATAACAGGGTCGGCGTCGCGGTTTTCATGTGGCTGCAGGGGGTACCTGAATGACGGAGAAGAACAGCCCGAGCTGGCGAATGGCGTTGGCGAAGCTTTCGTAGTTCACGGGCTTTGTGATGTAGACGTTACATCCGAGCTCGTAGCATCGCTTGATCTCCTGCGAATCGTCGGTCGTGGTCAGCACCACCACCGGCGTGGCCTTGAGATATTTGTTTTCCTTGACCCGCTTCAGAATGTCGATGCCGGTCGTGTCGGGCAAATTGAGATCGAGCAGGATGAGCAACGCGCTGCCCTTGTGGTCGAGGCCGGTGCCATCCTTGCCGAACAGGTATTCCAGCGCGGCTGTACCATTGGTGAACGGCTTGATCTCGTTGTTGACGCCGGATCGGCGGATGTTTCGCTCGATCAGGCGGGCATGGCCCTCGTCGTCCTCGATCATGATGATGATGACTGGATTACTCATCTCTCTGGGTTCCGGTTGGCAGACCATTTGATGGGCAGCGTGATGGTGAATGTACTGCCCTGATGAAGTTCCGAGGCGACCGACATGGTTCCGCCCAACCGGCGCACCAGGGCGCGGACATGGGCCAGGCCGATGCCCTGTCCCGGCCTGTCCTGGGTTCCGGCGCGGCGGAACAGCTCGAAAATCCGCTGGTGGTCCTTTGGATCGATACCGCGTCCATTGTCCGATATCTCGAAAATCGCAAAGCCAAGCTTGGTCCGTCCCCGCACCGAGATCTCGCCGGGAACCCCGGTCTTGAGGTATTTGAGCGCATTGTCGATGAGATTGGAAAAGATTTGTTCCAGGGCGAGGCGGTCGCTCACGATATCCGGCAGCGTCTCGATCCGGATCTCGGCCTGGGCCTCGGCGGCCTGATGCGCCATCGTGGATACGATGCCCTGCAGCAGTTCCCTGGTGTCGATCCGCACCGGATCGAATTGGCGGCGGCCCTCCCGGGTGAGGTGCAGGATCGCCGTGATCAGCCGGTCCATCTTGCCGATCGAGGACTTGATGAAGCCGAGCGCCTCGGTGAAGTCCTCCGACAGCTGCTTGTCGGCGCCCTCGAGCACCGGCTCGGCGGTATCAGTGGCGTTTTCCGGAACCGATGCCGCATCCGATCGTTCGCGCGACAGCATGGCGATCCGCCGGAAGATGTCGCCGCGCAATTCTTCCAGTTCGCTGGTGAAGCCCATGATGTTGACCAAGGGCGAACGCAGATCGTGGCTGACGATATAGGCGAAGCGCTGGATCTCGTCGTTGGCTTCGCGCAGGTCCGCGGTCCGCTCGTCGATCGCGGCCTCCAGATTGAGGTTGTTGTCGCGCAGCCTGGCTTCCGCCTCGTCGCGCCCGCGCGAGGAACGCCGCACCAGGAAGATCGAGAGACCGGCGAGAGCAACCACGAGGCTGGAGCCGGCGATCGTGACCGAGGAGGCGAGTATCTGCGTCCGGTCGGCATCCTCCGTCCGCCTGGCGAGCAGCCGCCCTTCCTCGGCGCTGATGGCGCGGCTGGTTTCGGCGATGGCCTGCACGGCGCCGGTCGCGGTTCCGTTGCGCAGCACCGTCACGCTGGTGGCGACATCGTTGTTCTTGATGCGGTCGATGCCGCGGGCGAATTCGCTCAGGCGCTGCTCGATGGCCTTGCGCAGCTTGGTGAAATTCTCGACCTGGACCGGGTTGTCGTTGGTGAGTTCGCCCAACTGGTCCGCCGCCGGCAGGATGTTGGCGGCCGCCACCTGGTATTCCTCGAGGAATTGCGGCGCCGAGGTCAGGAGATAGGCGCGGGTCGCGCTTTCGGCGCGACGTATCTCCAGCAGCAAGGTGGAGAGCTGGCTTTCGACCTCGACCGTATGGACAACCAGCCGGTTGTGATCGCGCGCCTTGTTCACCAGCCATACCGCGCTGACGCTGACGGCGACCAGCACCAGAAATCCCGCTGACAACAGCAGGATTTGCCACAAAGCGCGTCTTTTCCGCGCCTCGTTCGTCACGATGGTCTCGCAGGTTCAGACAAACGGACTTCCAGCCCCGGGCTCGAACGGTTCCCCAACCTCGCTCAACGCAGAGCCAGGCGGTGGGTTCCCGAGCTCCCACATTTATTATTTCGCCGGCTCGGCCGGCTGGCCGGCGAGGTACTGCTCCAGCCAATGGATATGATAATCGCCGTTGATGATGTCGGCCTCGCGGACCAACGCGCGGAACAACGGCAGGGTGGTCTCAATCCCATCGACCACCATCTCGTCGAGCGCCCGGCGCAGCCGCATCAGACATTCGGCGCGGGTCTTGCCGTGCACGATCAGCTTGCCGACCAGCGAATCGTAATATGGCGGGATGACATAGCCCTGATACACGGCGGAATCGATCCGCACGCCGAGCCCGCCGGGCGGGTGGTACTGCGTGATCCTGCCGGGCGAGGGCCGAAACGTCTGCGGGTTCTCGGCGTTGACGCGGCATTCGATGGCGTGGCCGATGATGGCGATCTCGTCCTGCCGGGCGGGCAGGTCGCCGCCGGCGGCGATGCGGATCTGCTCCAGCACGAGGTCGATGTCGGTGATGCTCTCGGTGACGGGATGCTCGACCTGGATGCGCGTGTTCATCTCGATGAAATAGAACTCGCCATCCTCGTACAAAAATTCGATGGTGCCGACGCCGAGATATTTCATGTCCCGCATCGCCTTGGCGCAGGTCTCGCCGATCCTGGCGCGGGCGGCGGCGGCGAGCACCGGCGAGGGGCCTTCCTCCCACACCTTCTGGTGACGGCGCTGCAGCGAACAGTCGCGCTCGCCGAGATGGATGGCGCCGCCGCGGCCGTCGCCGAGGATCTGGATCTCGATGTGGCGCGGCTTCTGCAGGTATTTCTCGAGGTAGACCGATGCGTCGCCGAACGCCGACTTGGCTTCGTTGGAGGCGGTCGATAGCGCCAGCATCAGGTCATCGGCGGAGTGCGCGACCTTCATGCCGCGTCCGCCGCCGCCGGCGGCGGCCTTCACCAGCACCGGAAAGCCGATCGCCTTGCCGATCGCCATGGCGTCGTCCTCGGGCGATACCGCGCCGTCGGAGCCGGGCACCACGGGAATGCCGAGCCGCTTGGCGGTCTTCTTGGCCTCGATCTTGTCGCCCATCAGGCGGATGTGCTCGGCCTTCGGTCCGATGAAATGCAGATTGTGCTCGGCGAGGATTTCGGCGAAGCGGGCGTTCTCCGAGAGAAAACCGTAGCCGGGATGCACCGCGTCGGCGCCGGTGATCTCGCAGGCCGCGAGCAGCGCCGGGATATTGAGGTAGGAATCCTTCGACGGCGGCGGCCCGATGCAGACGCTTTCATCGGCGAGGCGCACATGCATGGCGTCGGCGTCGGCGGTGGAATGCACCGCGACGGTGGAGATGCCGAGCTCCTTGCAGGCGCGCAGCACGCGCAGGGCAATTTCGCCGCGGTTGGCTATGAGAATCTTGTCGAACATGTTTTTCCAAGCCGCGAGAAGCGAGTGGCGAATGGCGACTGGAAAGACATCCAGTTCACGATTCCCCGCGCGCCCCTCGCCATTCGCTTATTCAATGATCACGAGCGGTTCGCCGAATTCGACCGGCTGGCCGTCCTCGACGAGGATTTGCGTCACGGTGCCGGCGCGCGGCGAGGGGATCTGGTTCATCGTCTTCATCGCCTCGATGATCAGCAGGGTCTGCCCGGCGGATACTTTCGTGCCGACATCGATGAACGGCTTGGCGCCGGGCTCCGGCGCCCAATAGGCGGTGCCGACCATCGGCGAGGGGACCACGCCCGGATGCTTGGCGGGATCGGCGCCCGCCGCGGGGGCGGCCGCGGCCGTGGCTGCCGGCGCCGGCTGGTAGTTCGCCGGCATCGCCGCCGACACTGTGACATTGCGCGCAACCCGCAGCCGCAGGCCGGCGCGTTCGATCTCGATTTCGGTGAGGCTGGTCTCATCCAGCAGCAAGGCGAGTTCGCGAATGAGCGCGCTGTCGTCGCTCTTGAGGCTTGCGGCTGATTTTTCCGCTGACTTGGTGTCGGGCTGGCGCGCCATGTTCTTGATCCGGAATTCTCGATGTGGGTGACGGCTGAAGCGTCAGGTTCTGTCTAGACGTGTGTTAATTGCTGGCCTTGGCGCCCAGCTTGGCGGCAAGGCCGGTGACCGCGAGGCGGTAGCCGTCGATGCCGAATCCGCACAGCGAGGCGAAGGCGGCCATGGCCGTATAGGAGTGGTGCCGGAAACTCTCGCGGGCGTGGATGTTGCTGACATGCACTTCCACTGTCGGAATCTTCACCGCCACCAGCGCGTCGTGCAACGCGATCGACGTGTGCGAGTATCCGCCGGCATTGATGATGATGCCGACCGCTTTCCTGGCATGTGCCTCGTGGATGAAGCCGATCAGCTCGCCCTCGCGGTTCGACTGGCGGCAATCGGCGGTCAGGCCGAACTGCGCGGCGGTCTCCACGCACAGCTTTTCGACGTCGGCAAGCGTCGCGTGGCCGTAGGTCTCGGGCTCGCGCGTCCCCAGCAGGTTGAGGTTGGGGCCGTTGAGGACATAGATCGTCGCGGCAGAGGGTTGGGCGCTTCCTTGGGCCATCCGGATTCCAGCAAACAGGGCGGGTGCAGGTTCGCGGCGTTATAGGTAACAACGTGGCCAAGGGGAAGCCTCACGGCCCGCCGGAATGCTGCCCAAATGCCTCATCCAGTTCGTAAAAAGCCGGATGGAAGCTGCGGAAATCACTCGTTAACCGAATTTTGGTTTGCGCCGGCCAAGAAAAAGGGGCGGGCATCTCTGCCCACCCCCGATCGCTTGTCAGCCTGTCACAGGCATCAACCCTCGATGATGTAGACGATCTCGCGGGTCTGCGGGCGGACGATGACGTAGCGCCCCTTCACCAGGATCACCTCGTAACCGCGCCACTCCGGATAGATCTCGACGATCCGGGGCGGTAGCGGATGGAAATGAACCGACGCCGGCACCGCGGTGCCGACCGAGATGTTGAAGTTCACATTGGTGGTTTCCTGGATCTTCTCCGACCGGATGGCGGTGTTGATCTGGCTACGCTTTTCGGCCGGCGGAGCGGCGGTCGCCGAGGTGGCGGCGTTGCCCGTCGTCTGCGACTTGCTGTCGGTCGCGCCCTTCGTCTGGGCATTGTTCATGTCGCCGCTCTTGCCGTCGCGGCTCTCGGTGGTCGATGTGCCGCTCTTGCTGTCGCGGCCTTCGGCCTTCTTGTCCTTGCCGCCCTTGGAGTCGGTCTCCGAACTCATGCTCTTGGACTTGTCGCCCGACATGCGGTTGCCGTCCTGCGCGCTCTTGCTGCCCGACGGCGCCCTGTCGGACTCCGAAGCCTTCATCCCGGACTCGCCGCGTCCGCCCGATTCGGCACCCTTCATGCCGGAGCTGCCGCCGGTATCCCGCTGCATTGCGCCGCCGGCCGAGCCGCCCCCGTCACGCTGCATCGCGCCACCGGTGGAAGCGCCGCCGCTGGCCGCGGGCGCGCTCTGCTGCGCTGCGCCGCCGCCCGCTCCTGCGCCGCCGGCCGGACCCTGCGCGTTGGCAAAACCGGCTCCGGCAATCAAGGCCGCCGCGGCGACCGAAATCAGAAAACGATTGTTCATCGACTGTCTCCTCACATCTCTGCATTGCCCGGCCGACAACGAAGCGAGATGCATGATGTTCCCGAGCTTCACCGGTTCCGGCGACTTTGTTTTGTGAATGCGGGATTAACGCGCGCGCACCGGACGGCCGCAAACGAAAAGGCCGGCTGCGAGGCCGGCCTTCGTCGTCGGAGTTCGCCGGAGCGCTTCAGCAGGTCGCCTTGCCGCAGCGCGCGTTGCTGATCTTCTCACGCAGGCTCTCGACGCCGACCGCGCCGATCACGACCTGCTTGCCGATCACGTAGCTCGGCGTGCCGTTCATGCCCATCGCCTCGGCGAGCTTGAAATTCTCCTCCAGCGTATTGCGCACTTCGGCGCTCGCCAGATCCTTTTCCAGCCTGGCCATGTCGACGCCGACGTCCTTGGCGACCGCCATCGCGCGCGCCTTGTCGGCGGCGCCGCGGCCGGTGAGCAGCTTCTGGTGGAAGTCGAGATATTTCTTGCCGGTCGGATCCTGCATGCGCACGGCGACGCCGACCTGGGCGGCCTCGACCGAGCCCTGGCTCAGCACCGGAAATTCCTTCAGCACCACCTTCAACTTCGGATCGGCCTTCATGAGGTCCATCATGTCGGACATCGCGCGCTTGCAGTAGCCGCAATTGTAATCGAAGAACTCGACGAAGGTGACGTCGCCGTCCTTGTTGCCGAGCGTGACGTTGCGCGGCGAGTTGAAGATCGCATCGGCATTCTTGGCGACGCCGGCTTCGTGCTTGGCAGCTTCCGCCGCGGTCTGGCGCTTGCCGAGCTCGGTCATCGCCTCTTCGAGCACTTCGGGATGCGCGATCAAATATTCGCGCACGATCTTCTCGATATCGCCGCGCTGGCTGTCGCTGAAGCCTTGCGCGGAAGCGGAGATCGGCGCGCCGCAAAGCGCCAGCGCGAAGAATGCGGAAGTCAGGAAACGGAGCGAGGGCATCGGTAAATCCTTGTGCGGCGGGTCCTGGGCGATCGAGCCGGGCCGGCTCCCGTGAGATATCCCGGTCCCGATTATAGCCGAATGTGGTTGAATTCTAGTTGCTCTTCTGGCCGGGCAGCGGCTTGGCGCTCACAATGTCGTCAGCCTTGACCCATCCCGGCGTACCGATGGCGAAACGCGTCTTGGCCCGCGACGCGAGGTCGCGCGCGGTCTTGTTGTCGCCGCGCAGGTAGGCGGCCTGGGCGGAGGCCAGGTCGGCCTGCGCGTAGTCGCCCTTGCGGCCATAGGCCATCGCGAGCTGCATGTAGCCCAGCGGCGCCTCGGTCTCGCGCGCCACCGCGGCGCGCAGCAGGGCGATCGCCTCGTCGGTGTAGGCGTTGTTGTTGGTGGCCACCAGGGCCTGACCGAGCATCATCTCGATCAGCGGCGAATTGTTGGAGAGTGCGACCGCCTTGCGCAGCGGCGCGATCGCCTCCTGCGGCTTGCCGCCTTCGAGCAGCGCCTGACCGCGCACCTCGTAGAAATAGGGATTGTTGGGCTGCTGCTGGATCAGGGCGTCGATCTGGGAAAGCGCGCTGCGCAAATCGCCGTGCAGATAGGTCGAGATCGCGTGGGCATAGCGCGCCGGCAGGCTGGTGTTGGACATCGGATAGCGCCGGTAGACGGTCTCCTGCCGTTCCATGAAAGCCGAGATCTTGGCGCGCACCATGTCGTGGCGCAGCTGCAGGGCAGGGTCGTCCTTCTTGTCCCAATAGGGGCTGGAGCGCGCCAGTTCTTCCAGCGCGGCGACGCGCTGCGAGGGCATCGGGTGCGACTGGACATAAGGATCGGCGCCACGCGAGGCGAACAGGCTTTCCTCGGTGAATCGCTTGAAGGTCTCGTACATGCCGCGTGAGGACTGGCCGGTGGCGTTCAGGAACTTGACGCCCGCCTTGTCGGCATTTTCCTCCTGCTGGCGCACATAGGAGAGCAAATTGCGGCGGATCACTTCGCCCGGTGCGGAGAACATCGCAGCGCCGGCATTCGTCAAGCCGTTATTGCTGCCGCCGCCCTTGGCGCCCGCCACCATCGCGCCGGCGCCGAGCAGCATGGCGATGATCATCTGGGTCTGGGCCTGCGCCATCTGCTCGCGCATCTTGGCGAGGTGGCCGCCGGCGAGGTGGCCGGTCTCGTGCGCCATCACGCCGATGATCTGGTTCGGCGTCTCCGACTGCAGGATCGCGCCGTAATTGACGAAGATGCGGCGGCCGTCGGCGACGAAGGCGTTGAAGACGCCCTGGTTGATGATCACCATCTGGATGTTCTGCTTTTCCAGGCCGGCGGCACGCAGGATCGGTCGGGTGTATTCGCGCAGCAATTGCTCCGTCTCGGTGTCGCGGAGCACCGGCGGCCCCTTGTTTTCCTGCGCCAAGGCGGCCGTCGGCGCAGCGGCAAGCGCGACCGCCATGGTCAGCGCAGTCAGTTTCATCGGCTTGTTGCGTAAGATGCGGAGCAGCATGAGCGTCTTTGGCGATTGGCGGAAGGTCCGGGTCTGCCCGGGGCGCCGGTTCGGTTTCCGGCAGATCAGAAACAGGTCCCGGTTCGTCGTTTCAACCAGTTTCTTTTACCCGGGAGAACATCTCCGGGAACACGGGTATCGCTTCGCTGGAAAACACTATAACAAGCCTCCGAATACGGCCAGTCTGGGGCGGTCGCCGTCGGGAACCTGAACTCGGCACCGCCTGTGCAAATGATAGAAATCGATGCTGGAATCGACACTTAGAGACCGCGCGGCAGCGCTGCTCTCGCCTTCTGCCCGGAGCGAGGTTCCCCCGTTCATGGTGATGGACGTGATGGCGGCTGCGGCGCGCATCGAGGCGGCCGGCGGCCACGTGATCCACATGGAAGTGGGACAGCCGGCGGCCTCGGCCCCCCGGGTCGCGATCGCGGCCGCGCATGCGGCGCTCGATTCGGCACGGATCGACTACACGTCCGCGCTCGGCCTGCCCTCGCTGCGCGGACGGATCGCAAGGCACTATCGCGACACCTATGGCTGCACGATCGATCCCGGGCGGATCGTGATCACAACCGGTTCGTCCGGCGGATTCATCCTGGCGTTCCTGTCGATGTTCGAGCCGGGCGATCGCGTCGCCGTCACGGTGCCGGGCTATCCGCCGTACCGGCACATCCTGACGGCGCTCGGCTGCGAGCCGGTGCTGATCGAGACCTCGAGCGACACCCGTCACGCGCTCACCGGCGAGGCGTTGCTGGCCGCGCACCGCAAGGCGGCGTTGAAGGGCGTGCTGGTCGGCAGTCCCGCCAATCCGACGGGCACGATGATGTCGCGCGAGGCGCTCACCGGCCTGATCGATGCGGCGGAGGGCGCCGGCATCCGCTTCATCTCGGACGAGATCTATCACGGCCTCGACTATGCGTTTCCGGCGGTGACGGCGGCGGAGCTTTCGCCGAACGCGCTCGTGATCAATTCGTTCTCCAAATATTTCTGCATGACCGGCTGGCGGGTCGGCTGGATGGTGGCGCCGGAGCCTCTGGTGCGGCCGATCGAACGGCTGCAGCAGAACCTGTCGATCTCGGTGCCGACACTGTCGCAGATCGCGGCCGAAGCGGCCTTCGAGGGCGCTGCGGAGATGGAAGCGATCAAGCGCGGCTACCAGGAGAACCGCCGCATCCTGATCGAGGGCCTGCCAAAGGCCGGCCTCACCAAATTCCTGCCAGCCGATGGCGCCTTTTACCTCTACGCCGATGTATCGGACTTCACCGCCGACAGTTTCGAATTCGCCGGCCGCATGCTGGAAAAGGCGCATGTGGCGGCGACGCCCGGCGTCGATTTCGATCCGATCCACGGCCGCAGCTTCATCCGCTTCTCCTACGCGCGCTCGGCCGAGGAGATGCACGAAGCGGTGGCGCGCATCACGCGCTGGCTGCGCTAGCTCCGCCGTCCCTCATCCACACCATCCGCAACTGCCGTAACGAGGAGTTCTCCGTGTCCACCAGAACCATGACCGACACCGCCGCCGCACCGCATTTTCCGCTTGCTGCGCTGCTGTGGCCGCGCCGCGCCGACGGCTGGTCCGGCCTCGTGCGCAACGCGGTGCTCGTGGTGCTGGGCACCGCGTCGTTGACGCTCTCGGCAAAGGTCAATCTGCCACTGCCATACGTGCCGATGACGCTGCAGACGCTCGTGGTGCTGATGATCGGGGCGGCCTATGGCTGGCGGCTCGGCAGCGCGACGGTGCTCGCCTATCTGGCGGAGGGCGCGGTCGGGATCCCGGTGTTCGCCGGTCCGGTCGGCGGCATCGCGCCGCTGGTCGGTCCGACAGCCGGTTACCTCTATGGCTTCGTGGCCGCGGCATTCGTCACGGGCTGGCTGGCCGAGCGTGGCTGGGACCGCTCGGTGCCTTGGCTGTTCGCGGCGATGGCGTTCGGGCACATGCTGATCCTCGCCGCCGGATTCGGCTGGCTGGCGTTCGGCATGAAACTCGGCGTCGAAAAGGCGTGGATGGTCGGCCTCGCACCGTTCGTCGCGGCCTCGCTGATCAAGAACGCGCTCGGCGCTACTCTCGTGCCGGCGATCCGGCGCGCCGTCGACGCGCGCCGGTAGGCCAGCGGGCGGCGCGACCGCAATCCGAAATCGAAGCACAAAAAACCGCCCGGATCGACCCGGGCGGTCTGTTTTGCTGCGGTATCTACTCGGCGCTACCGAAGCGCCGCGACCACCAGCCGGCCTTGCGGGGCGCGGCTTCGGTCGATGCGGCGGGTGCCGGCTCGCTCGGCGCGGACAGAGCAGCGTCCGCCGGCTGCGGCGCGCCGTGGCTGACGGCAGGCGCCGGTTCGGCCGGTGCGCTGGTAACGAAGCTGACCTTCTCGCGCACCGTCGAACGGCGGCGGGCGGCGGCGGGTTCGGCCTCCTGGGCTTCGCCGGGAGTTGGCGCCGGCGCGCTTTCGACCGGCTCCGGCCGGGCGTCGGCGGCCGGCTGCATTTCGGCGGGCGGTGGAGCGGATTCGGCCGCGCTGTCGGGCTGAACCAGCGAGGGCGTCGGCGCGGACGCGCCGCCGTCGAAATCGGCGACCGCTTCGGTCACTTCCGGAGTCGAAGGCGGCCCGAGTTCGTCCGCGATCGATGCGGCCAAGCCGTCTTCCGGCTCACCGCCACGCCGGCGGCGTCCGCCGCGGCGGCCGCGGCGGCGCGGGCGCCGCTCGCCATTGGCCGGCTGATCGCCGCGGATCGTGCCGGGCTGTTCGTCGCCTTCATCCTCGTCGGCGTCGCCGTCCTCGGCAGTGGCGCCTTCGACCGGCTCACTGGCAACGCGCACGGCGTCGCCATCCTCGCGCGGCGCGCCGTCACGCTCGCCGCGGCCGCGACGACGGCGGCGACGCTTGCGGCGGTGACCGTCGCCTTCACCTTCGCCGGTGGCCGCCTCGGCGGCATCCTCGGCCAGTCCCTCGGTCTCGTCGGTCTCGACCTCCGATTCGGTTTCGATGTCGAAACCGTCCTCGTCGTCATAGGCTTCCTCGACCTGCGGCGGCGAGGCGGCGGCCTGCGCCGCCAGCAGCGCCTTGGCTGCTTCCAGCGTATGCACCTGTTCGCCGCGGTCGATGATGAAGGACTGCTGGCCGGCCACGGTGGGATCGGCGCTGACCGCGAGCGACACCTTGAAGGCGTTCTCGAGATCGCGCAGGTGGCCGCGTTTGTGGTTCAGCACATAGAGCGCGACGTCGGTGCGGGTGCGGACCACGAGATTGTGGGTGGCGCCCTTCATCAGGATCTCTTCGATGCCGCGCAGCAATTGCAGCGCCACCGACGAGACCGAGCGGACGTGACCGCTGCCGCCACAGACGGCACAAGGCTCGGTCGAACTCTCCAGCACGCTGGCGCGGATGCGCTGGCGCGACATTTCCAGCAGGCCGAAATGCGAGATACGGCCGACCTGGATGCGCGCGCGGTCCTGCCGCAGGCAGTCGGACAGCTTGCGCTCGACGGCGCGGTTGTTGCGCTTCTCGTCCATGTCGATGAAGTCGATGACGATCAGACCGGCGAGATCGCGCAGGCGCAGTTGCCGCGCCACTTCCTCGGCGGCCTCCAGATTGGTCTTGAGCGCGGTGTCCTCGATATGGTGCTCGCGGGTCGAACGGCCGGAATTGACGTCGATCGAGACCAGCGCCTCGGTCTGGTTGATGACGATATAGCCGCCGGAGCGCAGTTGCACGGTCGGCGAGAACATCGCGTCCAGCGCGCTCTCGACCCCCATCCGCGAGAACAGCGGCTGACCGTCGCGATACTGCTTCACCGCCCGCACGTTGGAGGGCATCAGCATCTTCATGAAGTCGCGCGCTTCCTGGTAGCCCGCTTCGCCGGCCACCTGGATCTCGTCGATTTCCTTGTTGTAGAGGTCGCGCAGCGACCGCTTGATCAGCGAACCTTCCTCGTAGACGAGGGTGGGGGCCTGCGACTTCAGCGTCATGTCGCGGACGGTTTCCCACATCCGGATCAGGTATTCGAAGTCACGCTTGATCTCCGGCTTGGTGCGCGAGGCGCCGGCGGTGCGCAGGATGATCCCCATGCCTTCGGGCACGTCGAGATCCTGCACCACTTCCTTCAGCCGCGAGCGGTCCTGCGCCGAGGTGATCTTGCGGCTGATGCCGCCGCCGCGGGCGGTATTGGGCATCAGAACGGCATAGCGGCCGGCCAGCGACAGGTAGGTGGTCAACGCCGCGCCCTTGTTGCCGCGCTCTTCCTTGACCACCTGGACCAGCATCACCTGGCGGCGCTTGATGACTTCCTGGATCTTGTACTGACGGCGCGGACGGAAGGCGCGCTCCGGCACTTCCTCCAGCACGTCGTCGCCGCCGACGGATTCGACGACTTCCTCCTCGGCGTCGTCGTCATCGTCGTGATCATCGTCGCCCTCCGGCGCGCGCGCTTCGTCGGGGAGCGCTACCGCGTGTCCGTCCTCGGCGTGCTCGGCATGCAGCGCTTCGTCGGCATCAACGGCGCTTTCGGGCGCGTGCTCGTCCTCGTGATGCGCGTCGTGCGCGGGACCGTGGGCGTGTTCGTCATGCGCGGCCTCGGCCGGCGGCTCGATGGCTGCCGCCTCCACCGGCGTCCCCGCGGACGCGGCTGCCTCCGGCTGCGCGCCCGTTGCCTCGCCAGCCTGCCCGGCGGCTTGCGTGTCCGGGGCGTTCAGATGTTCGTGCTCGACATGCCCGTCATGATCGTGGTGATCGTGCGGATGGTCGTGTTCATGCGCGTCATGTTCATGCGTGTCGTGGGCGTGCGCATCGTGGTCGTGATGGACCGCGTCATCATGATGCTCGGCGTCGTGCTCATGCACCTCGCCGTGATAGGCGCTGTCATGCAGGTGCGCCTCGCCTTCATAGGGCTGTGCCGCCAGCGAGGGATCCTGGCCGGCGCCCTCGACGACGCCGCTCTGGACGCGGTCGCCATGGCCGCGGCGGCGGGCGTTGCGGTGACGCGACCGGCCGCGATGGCGGTTGGAAGAGCGGTTCTCGCTCTCTTCCTCGGCCTCGCGGTGGGCGCGCTCGTCGGCCTCGATCAGCGCCTGACGGTCGGCGACCGGGATCTGGTAATAGTCCGGGTGAATTTCACTGAAGGCCAGGAAGCCATGGCGGTTGCCGCCATATTCGATGAACGCCGCCTGCAGCGACGGCTCCACGCGCGTGACCTTGGCGAGGTAGATATTGCCGCGGAGCTGCTTGCGCTGGGCGGTTTCGAAATCAAACTCTTCGACGCGGTTGCCGCGGACCACGACGACCCGGGTCTCTTCCGGGTGGGTGGCGTCGATCAACATCTTGTTGGGCATTTTGGAACTCTTGACGGCGGCGGGCGCGGTGCATGGCGCGCGCAAACTGCGCGGCCCGGTGACGCGACGGTCCACCTGATTCGGGGGTGAGGGGAAGGCCAAAACGCACTTCGGGGCGCCCCGCCGGTCGCGGAACCGCCGGAGCGAGGCGACGTGCGAAGCTTCCGCTTCGCGTCGGCGCGTACGTTCCGGGGAACCTGGTCGGCAATACAGTCTGGCGCATCAAGCGTCGGCCCGTCTAAACATGTTGGCGGAAGGTACCGCCGTATCTTTCGCTGAAGGCCCGGCCTGGCGCCTGAACGCCCGCCGGCCATCGCATATCGGACCGGATGGGGTCCAGATAATCGGTTTTGCCGTGTCTCAAACCGTTCCTGAAAAAGTACTCATAAAGTACCTCGGACCGGATTTGGGACCGAACACCGCCCGGGCTCGAAACCGCCTCTCCGTGTCAGCCGCGCGCGGCGCTGGCTGGGGAAGGGTCGGGAAACACGCAGGATCCTCCGGCTTCGAAGGATCCGGCGCTGCACCGGGAGGCTGAACGCGACACAACCGGGAGTGTTAGCCGTCAGCATCTCGTACATACGTGGATTGGCGACTGCGTGCAAGGGAAGCGCGATGGAACCCGCTTCCTGGCGTCGCAGGCCAGCAACACCTCAGCCTTTTCACAGATTCGCCCTTAAGGTCCAATTAACCCTGCACTGCGATTGCGGTAAGTGAAGGCTGTACCGGAGGCATCGAATCGTTGGCTAGCCGCGCAAATCAGCCAGTTTTGCTAGGGTTAGGGTCATTGTGCGCCGCAGCATTGCTGTGCGCGGGGCTGACCGGCCGCGCCGCAGCCCAGGCGCCGGCCTATCAGGCGCCCCCAACCTATCAGACGCCGCTCTATCAGGGGCCTGCGACCATTCCGCGACCGGCGCCGGTGGCAAACGTTCCAGTTGCCTCTGACGCACGCTTGGCGGGTGATGCCCGGCAGACGCGCTTCATCCTCGATCTCGACAGGCCGGTCCAGTTCCGGGCGTTCACGCTGGCGGACCCCTATCGGGTGATCGTCGACCTTAATCAGATCAATTTCCAGCTGCCGGCCGCGGCCGGCGCGTCGGCGCGGGGGCTGGTCAAGGCGTTCCGGTATGGCCTGGTGATGCCGGGGGGATCGCGGATCGTGTTCGACCTGACCGGACCGGCCAGGATCGCCAAATCCTACATCGTGGAGGCGGCGAACGGCCAGCCGCCCCGGCTGGTTCTCGAATTCGAGGAGGTCGACCGCACCGCCTTCGTGCAGGCTCTGGCGCCGGAAAACCGGCCGGAACTGCGGCCCGGGATCGCCGAGGCCCACGCCGCGGTCGCCAAGGCCGATGCGCCGGCCGCCATCGCGCCGCCGACGGACAAGAGGCCGGTGGTCGTCATCGATCCCGGGCATGGCGGGGAGGACAACGGCACCGAGGCCGGCGGCAGCGACGTGATGGAAAAGAACCTGGTGCTGACGTTCGGTCTGGCGCTGCGGGACAAGCTCGAGAAGGCGGGCAAATATCGCGTCGTGATGACCCGGACGGATGACACCTTCATTGCGCTCGGCGACCGCGTCAAGGTCGCGCGCAAGGAGTCGGCCGCCCTGTTCATCTCGATCCATGCCGACGCGTTGAAGCGCGGCGAGGGCGACGCCCAGGGGGCGACGATCTACACGCTGTCGGACAAGGCCTCTGACTCCGATGCCGAACGGCTGGCAGACGCCGAAAACAAATCGGACGCGATCGGCGGGGTCAATCTGGCCGACGAGCCCACCGAAGTCGCCGACATCCTGATCGATCTGGTGCAACGGGAGACCAAGACGTTCTCCAACCGCTTTGCGCGGGTGCTGATGGGCGAGATGAAGACCACGGTCCGGATGCACAAGCACCCGCTGAAATCCGCCGGCTTCCGGGTGCTGAAGGCGCCCGATGTGCCGTCGGTACTGGTCGAACTCGGCTACGTCTCCAACAAGGCCGACCTGGAACATCTGGTTTCCGAGAGCTGGCGGAACAAGACGGTCTCCGCGATGGCGCAGGCGATCGACGCATTTTTGGCCAAGCGGCTGGCAACTGCCGGGCCGGGGAAGTAAAATTTGAGTGCGGCCGGCATCAGCGTCGGCGGTAAGGCATGCGTTCCGGCGGCCCAAGCCCTAGTTTGGCCACAGCGGCAACGGTATAGAAAATCGGCTGCGGGTTGTCGGAATCGGTCAATATTGTCCGCCGGACCCTCAAAATGTTCGACCGCGTGACGGCACCCTTTACCGGGGTGGCCGTGTTAGGATGGCGCCGCGGATTTCGGCGCACAGGGTTGGAACGGAACTTCGATAATGCGTTTGCTGGTCCGGTTTTTGGGTTTCCTGTTCGCCGCCGGCACCGTCGTGTTCCTGGTCGGCGTGGCCGGCGTCGCGGGCGCGATCTGGCATTTCTCCAAGGACCTCCCCGACTATTCGCAACTTCAGGATTACGAGCCGCCGGTGATGACGCGGGTGCACGCGTCCGACGGCGCGCTGATGGGCGAATATTCCAAGGAACGGCGGCTCTATTTGCCGATCCAGGCGGTGCCGAAACTCGTCGTCAACGCGTTCCTGGCGGCGGAGGACAAGAACTTCTACGAACATGGCGGCATCGACTTCACCGGCATGGCGCGCGCGGCCGTGCTCTACGCCCAGAACCTCGGCTCCAACCGCCGCCCGCAGGGTGCTTCCACCATCACCCAGCAGGTCGCGAAGAATTTCCTGCTCACCAACGAGGTCTCGTTCACCCGCAAGATCAAGGAAGCCTTGCTGGCGATGCGGATCGAGCGCGCCTATTCGAAAGATCGCATCCTCGAGCTCTATCTCAACGAGATCTATCTCGGCCTCGGCGCCTACGGCATCGCGGCGTCGTCGCTGGTCTATTTCGACAAGTCCGTAAACGAGCTCACCATCGCCGAAGCCTCGTATCTGGCAGCGCTGCCCAAGGCGCCGGCCGCGCTCCACCCGGTGCGCAACCGCGACCGCGCCGTCGAGCGGCGCAATTACGTGATCGACCGTCTGCTCGAAAACGGCTGGATCAAGCAGGCCGATGCCGACAAGGCCCGCAAGGAGCCGCTTGGCGTCACCAGCCGCGGCACCGGCGCGCATATCTTCGCCGGCGAGTATTTCGCCGAGGAAGTGCGCCGCGACATTTTTGAGCGCTATGGCGAGAAGAAGCTGTACGAGGGCGGGCTGTCGGTCCGCGCTACGCTCGATCCGAAGATGCAGGTGATGGCGCGCAAGGCGATGGTCGCCGGTCTCGTGAAATATGACGAGGCGCAGGGCTGGCGCGGCGCCGTCAGCAAGCTGGACATTTCCGGCGACTGGGGCGTCAAGCTCGCCGACGTCAAGTCGCTCGGCGACATCTCGCCGTGGCGGATGGCGGTGGTGCTGGAGACCTCCGACCAGTCGGCCCGCATCGGCTTCCAGCCCGGCCGCGAACTCGGCGGCGCGGTCAGCAAGCAGCGCCAGACCGGCATCGTGACCCTCGACGGCGTCCGCTGGGCGAGGGCGGCCGCGGGACCGGCGAAAGGGCGGACCCCGACCTCGGTGGCGCAGGTGCTGGCGGCCGGCGACGTGATCTATGCCGATCCGCTGTTCGACAAGGAAGGCAAGACGATCGAGGGCCAGTTCAGGCTGCGACAATTGCCGGAGGTGTCCGGCGCCATGGTCGCGATGGACCCCTGGACCGGCCGTGTGCTGGCGATGGTCGGCGGCTTCTCGTTCGACCAGAGCCAGTTCAATCGCGCGACCCAAGCCTACCGGCAGCCGGGCTCGTCGTTCAAGCCGCTGGTCTATTCGGCGGCGATGGACAATGGCTACACGCCGTCGACCGTCGTGGTCGACGCGCCGATCGAAATCGATCAGGGGCAGGGCGCCGGGGTGTGGCGTCCGGAGAACTATTCCTCCGGCAAGTATCAGGGGCCGGTCACCCTGCGCAATGCGCTGAAGAATTCGCTCAACACCGTGACGGTGCGGCTGGCGCAGGACATCGGCATGCCGCTGATCGGCGAATATTCCAAGCGGTTCGGCGTCTATGACGATCTGCCGAACTATCTCTCCTACGCGCTCGGCGCCGGTGAAACCACGGTCATGCGGATGGTCACCGCCTATTCGATGTTCGCCAATGGCGGCCGCCGCGTGAAGCCGACGCTGATCGATCGCATCCAGGATCGCTATGGCCACACTATCTTCAAGCACGATGCCCGCGAGTGCCGCGGCTGCGATGCGCCCGGCGGCTGGAAGAACCAGCCGGAGCCGCAGCTCGTCGACCGCCGCGAGCAGGTGCTCGATCCGATGACCGCCTACCAGATCACCTCGATGATGGAATATGTGGTGCAGGCCGGCACCGCGACGGTAGTCAAGGAAGTCGGCAAGCCGATCGCCGGCAAGACCGGCACCACCAACGACGAAAAGGACGCCTGGTTCATCGGCTTCTCGCCGGACCTCGTGGTCGGCATCTATGTCGGCTTCGACAAGCCGCGCAATCTCGGCCGCGGCATGACCGGCGGCCATCTGGCCGCGCCGATCGCCAAGGATTTCCTCAAACTCGCGCTCGCCGACAAGCCGGCCATCCCGTTCAAGGTGCCGGCCGGCATCAAGCTGGTGCGCGTCGATCCCAGGAGCGGCATGCGCGCCGGTCCGGGTGGTGGCGGCATTCTCGAAGCCTTCAAGCCGGGCACCGCGCCGCCGGACAACTACTCCGTGATCGGCGTGGCGGATGCCGACGGCCGCATGCCGCCACAGGAATACCCGCGAGGGGGCGGCGGCTACCAGCAAAACTATCCGCCGGCCTATCAGCCTGAAAGCGGAAACATCATGCGGCCGGGCGGGCTCTGGTGAACCGCTTGCCGGATGTTCAACCGCAAGGCCCATCTTCGACCATTGTGCCGTGGAATGTTTGAACCGGGGGATTCGCGGATCCCTCACCGGTCTGGGAACGCCCGGCGGACACGGGAGACATGCGCCGACTGTCGCGGCGCAAAGTTTGGAATGGAACTTTGGTAATGCGCTTTGTGGTCCGATTCTTGGGTTTCCTGTTCACTGCCGGGACCATCGTGTTCCTGGTCGGCGTGGCCGGCGTGGCGGGCGGAATCTGGTACTTCTCCAGGGACCTGCCCGACTATTCGCAGCTGCAGGATTACGAACCGCCGGTGATGACGCGGGTGCACGCCGCCGATGGCGCGCTGCTGGGCGAGTATTCCAAGGAGCGCCGGCTCTATCTGCCGATCCAGGCGATGCCGAAGCTCGTCACCAACGCGTTCCTGGCGGCGGAAGACAAGAACTTCTACGAACATGGCGGCATCGACTTCACCGGCATGGCGCGCGCGGCGGTGGTGTATGTTCAGAATTTCGGTTCGAACCGCCGGCCGCAGGGCGCTTCCACCATCACCCAGCAGGTCGCCAAGAACTTCCTGCTGACCAACGAGGTCTCCTTCACCCGCAAGATCAAAGAAGCCTTGCTGGCGATGCGCATCGAGAAGGCCTATTCGAAGGACCGCATCCTCGAACTTTATCTCAACGAGATCTATCTCGGCCTCGGCGCCTACGGCATCGCCGCGGCGTCGCTGGTCTATTTCGACAAGTCGGTGAATGAACTGACCATCGCCGAAGCAGCCTATCTCGCCGCGCTGCCGAAAGCGCCCGGTACCCTGCATCCGGTGCGCAACCGCGAACGCTCCACCGAGCGCCGGAACTACGTGATCGACCGCCTGCTCGAGAACGGCTGGATCAAGCAGGCCGACGCCGAGAAGGCCCGCAAGGAGCCGCTGGTCGTGGCCAGCCGCGGCACCGGCGCGCACACGTTCGCCGGCGAATATTTCGCCGAGGAAGTCCGCCGCGACATTTTTGAGCGCTACGGCGAAAAGAAGCTGTACGAAGGCGGCCTGTCGGTCCGCACCACCCTCGATCCAAAACTGCAGGTGATGGCGCGCAAGGCGATGGCCGCCGGCCTCGTCAATTTCGACGAGGCGCAAGGCTGGCGCGGCGCCATGAGCAAGCTCGACATATCGGGCGACTGGGGCGTCAAGCTCGCCGAAATCAAGTCGCTCTCCGACATCTCGCCGTGGCGAATGGCCGTGGTGCTGGAGACCTCCGACCAGTCGGCCCGCATCGGCTTCCAGCCCGGTCGCGAACTCGGCGGCGCGATTTCCAAGGACCGGCAAACCGGCCTCATCACGCTGGATGGCGTGCGATGGGCGAAACCGGTCGCTTCCGGGGGGCGCGGCAAGCCGGCCACCGGCTCGGTCGCGCAGATCCTGTCGCCGGGCGACGTGATCTACGCCGATCCGCTGTTCGACAAGGAAGGCAAGGTGATCGAGGGCCAGTACCGGCTGCGGCAATTGCCCGAAGTGTCCGGCGCGATGGTGGCGATGGACCCGCTGACCGGCCGCGTGGTCGCGATGGTCGGCGGCTTCTCGTTCGACCAGAGCCAGTTCAACCGCGCGACGCAGGCCTATCGGCAGCCGGGATCGACGTTCAAGCCGCTGGTCTATGCGTCGGCCATCGACAATGGCTATACCCCGGCGACGATCATGATCGACGGACCGATCGAGATCGATCAGGGGCAGGGCCAGGGCGTGTGGCGGCCGGACAATTTTTCGGTCGGCAGCTACAAGGGACCGATCACGCTGCGCGATGCGCTGAAGCACTCGCTCAACACCGTCACGGTGCGGCTGGCGCAGGATGTCGGCATGCCCCTGATCGGCGAATACGCCAAACGCTTCGGGGTCTACGAGGACCTGCCGAATTATTTGTCCTATTCGCTGGGCGCCGGCGAAACCACGGTCATGCGGATGGTTACCGCGTATTCGATGTTCGCCAATGGCGGGCGGCGGGTGAAGCCGACGCTGATCGATCGTATCCAGGACCGCTACGGACGCACCATCTTCAAGCATGACCAGCGCGAATGCCGCGGCTGCGATGCGCCGGAGGGCTGGAAGAACCAGGCCGAGCCGCAGCTCGTCGACCGCCGCGAGCAGGTGCTCGATACGTTGACCGCCTACCAGATCACCTCGATGCTCGAAGGTGTGGTGCAGGGCGGCACCGCGACCATCATGCGCGAGGTCGGCAAGCCGATCGCCGGCAAGACCGGAACCACCAGCGACGCCAAGGACGTCTGGTTCGTCGGCTTTTCGCCTGATCTCGTCGTCGGTCTCTATCTGGGCTACGACAAGCCGCGGACACTGGGCAGGGCCGCGCAGGGCGGCCGCATCGCGGCGCCGCTGGCCAAGGATTTCATGAAGATGGCGCTGGCGGACAAGCCGCCGACGCCGTTCAAGGTGCCGCCGGGAATCCGGCTGGTCCGCATCGATTCGAAGAGCGGCCTGCGCCCCGCGCCGGGCGATACCGGACGCACCGTGCTGGAGGCGTTCAAGCCGGGCACGGCGCCGCCGGAGAATTACATGCCGCCCGCCGCCGTCGGCGTCGTCGAAGGCGATCCGCGCATGCCGCAGGGCTATCAGCCGGAAGCCGCCAGCATCCAGGGCGGCGTTTCGCCGGACGCCGGCAACATCATGCGGCCGGGAACCGGAAGGATCTATTAGCGGATTGCGCTTTCGTGCATCCGCCGCTACATCCGGCCATTGAATATCGATCCAGCAGCGGTTTCGACCGCAGACAGAAGAAGCCATGCGCGCCGAAGTCGAACGCCTCGTAGAAGAGATCAAGCAGTCAGTCGGGCTGCTGAGGAGGCATCTTTGACGTCGAGAAATCAACGGCTCGCCTGGCCGAGCTGAACAAGCTCGCCGAAGATCCCAATCTCTGGAACGATCCCCAAAAGGCCCAGAAGCTGATGCAGGAGCGTACCTCGCTGGAGGATGCGCTCGCCGGTATCGGCAAGGTCGAGCGCGAGCTCGGCGACAATGTCGAGATGATCGAACTCGGCGAGGCCGAGAACGACGAAGGCATCGTGACCGAGGCCGAGAACGCGTTGAAGGCGCTGAAGAAGGAAGTCGCCCGCCGCGAACTCGAAGCGCTGCTGTCGGGCGAGGCCGACAAGTTCGATTCCTATCTCGAAGTCCATGCCGGCGCGGGCGGCACCGAAAGCCAGGATTGGGCCGAGATGCTGCTGCGCATGTATACGCGCTGGGCCGAAAAGCACGGCTTCAAGATCGAATATCTCGAAGAGACCCAGGGCGAAGAAGCCGGCATCAAGTCCGCCACCATCCTGATCTCGGGGCACAACGCCTATGGCTGGCTGAAGACCGAGGCCGGCGTGCACCGCCTGGTGCGGATATCGCCCTACGATTCCAACGCGCGGCGGCATACGTCGTTCTCGTCGGTGGCGATCTTTCCCGTCGTAGACGACTCGATCAAGATCGAGATCAAGGAGTCCGACGTGCGCACCGACACCATGCGTTCGGGCGGCGCCGGCGGTCAGCACGTCAACAAGACCGAATCCGCGGTGCGGCTCACGCACATCCCGACCGGCGTCGCCGTGGTCTGCCAGGCCGGGCGCTCCCAGCACAAGAACCGTGCGCAAGCCTGGGACATGCTGCGCGCACGACTCTATGAAATTGAGCTGAAGAAGCGCGAGGAGCAGGCCGCCGCCGACCAGGCCGCCAAGACCGATATCGGCTGGGGCCACCAGATCCGATCCTACGTGCTGCAGCCCTATCAGATGGTGAAGGATCTGCGCACCGGCGTGCAGACCTCGGACACGTCGGGCGTGCTCGACGGCGACCTCGACGAGTTCATGGCCGCGACCCTGGCGCAGCGCGCCTTCGGCACCGGACCCGGCCAGGTCGAGGACGTGGATTAGCGCATGGCCAAGGTCGGCTTCCTCGGGCTCGGCCGCATGGGCCATGGCATGGCCGGCCGCTATCTCGACTCAGGCTTTGACGTCGCGGTGTGGAATCGCAGCAAGGCCAAGGCGGAAGATCTGATCGCGCGCGGCGCGCGCTGGGCGATTTCGCCGGCGGACGCGGCTGACGGCGCCGATGCCGTCGTGACCATGGTCGCTGACGATGAAGCTTCGCGCGCGGTCTGGCTCGGCAAGCACGGCGCTGCGGCGGCGATGAAGCCGGGCGGCCTTGCCATCGAATGCTCGACGGTGTCGCATCAGCACGCGCTCGACATGGCGCGCGAGCTGCGCGGCCGCGGCCTCGTCTATATCGATTGCCCCGTCACCGGCCTGCCGCAGGCGGCCGCTGCCGGAAAGCTGACCTTGCTGGTCGGTGCCGAACCCGCCGACCTCGCGCGCGCAAAACCCTTCCTTGCGCCGATCGGCGACGTCGTCAGGCATTTTGGCGCGGTGGGCAGCGGCACCGTGTTCAAGCTGATCAACAATCTGATGGGCGCGGTGCAGATCGCGAGCCTCGCCGAGGGCGTGGCGATCGCCGAGCAGGCTGGCCTCGACATGCAACTGGTGGCCGAAGCGCTGGGGAGCGGCGCCGTGGCGAGCCCGCAGGTGGTCCGGCATTCCAAGCGCATGGTGGCGCGCGATTTCTCCGGCGCCTCGTTCACGACGGCGCTGCGCTACAAGGACGCGCTGTATGCGGTGAGACTGGCGGAAGCCCTGCTGGCCAGCGCGCCGGTGGTCGGACAAGCCGCCGTCGAGGCCTATGCGAAGGCCAAGGCCGAGATGCCAAACGACGACGAGGGCCGAATGATCGAGCTGGTGTCGCGGCCGAAATAATTGCCGCGGGACTTTCCGGAAATCGGGTGGCAACGTTCGTCGCTGCGGAATAAACCTGCGGCCTCGAAGATATGAATGACCATGGCCGCCCAAGACACCTCAATCGACGCCCGGGACTGGCTGCTGCTCGGCCTGCTGTCGATCCTGTGGGGCGGGTCGTTCTTTTTCAACGGCATGGTGCTGAAGGAATTGCCGCCGTTCACGCTGGTGTTTTTGCGGGTGGCGCTGGCGGCACTCATGCTGCTGCCGTTGCTCCGGTTGAATCGAATCCGCTTTCCTGCTGGCTTGTCCGGATGGATGCCGTTCATCGCGATCGGGCTGTTCAACAACGTGCTGCCGTTCTCGCTGATCGTGGTCGGGCAGACCTATATTCCGAGCGGGCTGGCCTCGATCCTCAACGCCACGACGCCGCTGTTCACGGTGGCGGTGATGACGGCCGCTGGCGAGGAGATGCTGCAGGCGCGGCGGATCGCGGGCGTCATCGTCGGCCTGATCGGCGTGATTATCCTCCATGGCGACGGCCTGGGTCTGGAGCGCGGGCAGGGGCTCGGCATCCTGCTCTGTCTTTTGGCAGCCCTTTCCTACGGCGTATCGGCGCTGGTGGCGCGACGGCTGCCGTCGAACGTTCCGCCGCTCGGCGCCGCGACGTTCCAGATGCTGGTTTCAACCGCGATGATGGTGGTCGTGGCCGGGCTGGTCGAGCGTCCCTGGCGATTGCCGATGCCGGGCGCCATGACATGGCTCGCCGTGATCGGGCTCGCCGCGCTGTCGACCGCGCTGGCTTACATCGTGTTCTTCCAGATCCTGCAACGTTCCGGCGCGACCAATGTCATGCTGGTGACGCTGCTGATCCCGGTGACGGCGATCCTGCTTGGCGTGCTGGTGCTCGGAGAAACGATCTCATTGCGTGAGATAGTCGGCGCGCTGGTGATCGGCAGCGCGTTGCTGCTGATCGATGGCCGCGTACTGAAATTGTTTCAGCGCTGAAGGCGCGTCGCCCCTGCGAACGCAGGGACCCATACTGCGTTGTGCTATCGAGGAAGCAAGAACGGGTGACGCCTTACAAAACTATCGGCGTCACGGCGTATGGGTCCCTGCGTTCGCAGGGACGACGAAGCAAGTCTGGCGCCTCAACTATCTGCGATTCGTTTTCCAGGCTTCGTGCCAGCCGGTGAATCTGCCGCTGTCGCGCTCGCCGCCGTGCCAGGCCGCATGGACCTCGCCGTCATTGGCCACCAGCACCACAACGTCGAGTCCCTTGGAGCGACGCAGCGTATCGATCGCCTGTTGCGGCGTCTGCGCAATAGGGCCTGCGACGTTGAACGACGTGTTCACGGAAAGTTCGACGCCGATGTGGCGGCCGAGCGCCTTCAGATAGGCATAGGTGAGGGGATCGTCGTCGGCGCGCACGATCTGGATGCGGCCGGTGCCGTCGGCGTGGATCACGGCGGGAATTTTTTCGCGGGCCTGCGGCTTCGAACGCGCCGTCAGCACCATGTAGTGATAGGCGTTGTAGCCGGCATCTGCGGCGCCCGGCAGAAGCTCAAAATATTGCTGCGCCGCCTCCAGCGTCGCCATCGGCGCCAGCGGACGGATCGCCTCGCGGTATTTGACGCGCTCGTTGAGCCGTTCGCGCGCGTTGGCGTCGCAGGGGTTGGCGAGGATCGAGCGGTGACCGAGCGCGCGGGGGCCGGTTTCCGCGGCGCCCTGGTACAGCGCGATCACGCCGCCTCGCGCCACCATGAACGCCATCAGGTCGGCGACGGCGTCGCGGCCTTCCGCCGTCGAGACATCTCCGATGCGTCGCGAGGCGATGTCGTCGGCGGCGAGCGTGCCGGCGATATCGCTCGGCGTCGGCGGCGTGCCGCAATAGAAGGCGTGTGTCATCGGTGCGCCGCGCGGGGCGCCGGCCAGATGCGCGAACAGAAAGGCGGCGCCGATGGTGACGCCGGGATCGCCGGGCACCGGCGGCACCCACAGATGCAGCCGCGCGTCGCGCCGTTGGGCCTTGGCGAACCAGGCCTGGTCGAAATGCTCCAGCAGCTTCATGTTGCCGACCGCGTTCAGCGCGACGCCGCCGGTCAGCACCAGCCGGCTGGCGCCGGTCGTGCGCAGCAGGTGATCGACGACGTGGATCATCGCGTCCTCGAACACCAGTTGCGTCGCGGCCGCCTTGTCGAGCCGGTCCTTGGTGTCGGGCCGGTGCCGGATGTCTTCCACGCGCAGCACGGCGTCCGGATTCCACAGCTGGTCCGGCCGCAGCGGTTCGCCGAGGATGTCCATCAATGCCTGCTTGTAGGGATGATCGAACGGATCGCAGTACCAGTTGGCCATCGCGCGGTTGAGGCGGATGTCGCCGCCGCCGCCGAAATGCAAGACGTTCCGCAATCGCGCGTAGTACGAATTGGTGGCGCGGTCCATGTCGCCCCACGCGGCGGCGCCCATGTAGCGGCCCTCGCTGGACAGCCAGGTCCAGCCGCCCTGCGTCGAGGAGATCACGCTGTAGAACGCGCCGAGGGAATCGAACATGCTGTCGTTGCAATAGAGCCGGCGCATCGCGCCGTTCTCGACCACGTAGAGCGAGATCGAGCCCTGGTCGCCGGTGCCGTCGAGCACGGCGATGGCCACAGGCTCACCATCATCGGCGAACGGCGAGGCGGCATACGAAAACCAGGCGTGGTTGTCGTGATGCGGCAGACAGATCAGCGGCACGCGCTCGGCAAGCCCGAGCTGGCGGGCAAGAATTTTTGGCGTCCGCGTCATCTGGTCGAGGCGGCGGCCGTCGAAGCCGGCGGCTTCCGTGGTGCGCAGAAGCTTGAAGCTCTGCGGCAGTTCCTCGAGCACCGAGCGCGCCAGCGTGCCGGCCAGCGTCGGATAATCCCAGCTCGTCAGCCAGGCATCGATCTCGCCGACATCGCGGCCCATCTCGCGCAGCGTCGCCACCGCAGCGTCGATCGACAATGTTGGATATTCGGTCGTGTGCTTGTTGCCGGAAAAGCGCTCTTCCTCATTGTTGAGGATCAGACGCGGCCCGTTCGCCTGCGTCACCTCGACCAGCGCCAGCCCCGAATTATGCGTACCCGGTGCGCCGAGGCCGGCGAGATAGACCGTCTCGCCGCGCGCAAGCTTTGCGCGCAGCTGCGCGATCCGCCCGTCGCAGAAGGCCGAGCCGAGCTGGTGGAATCCCGCAGCCCCCATGGTCTTGGCGGCCAGCCAGCGCGCGACGCGGAAACCCGCGTTGGCGAGCCTCGGATGCCGCGGCCCAATTCGTATGTCCAGTTCCAACCCCATCCAGCCTCTGGGCCTCGATCGCGCCAGCCCGCATCAATCACAAATGACGGCGCGCAACAATGCCGTTTCGTCGTGCGGAATAAGCTTGCGCTTGCCACGGGCTTAGCCGCTTGCGACACTCCGTCACAAGACTCGCCATAACAAAAAAAGACGGGAGAAAACCATGCCGGTTCGCACGCCAAATTGGGTGGCCCTGACGGCGCTCGCCATCGGCGCCATGGTGGCCAGCACGGCCCACGCGCAGAAGAAATACGATCCGGGCGCCAGCGACACCGAAATCAAGATCGGCAACATCATGCCGTATAGCGGTCCGGCGTCGTCCTATGGCGTGATCGGCAAGACCGAGGAAGCCTTCTTCAAGATGGTCAATGCCGAGGGCGGCGTTGGCGGCCGCAAGATCACATTCATCACCTATGACGACGCCTACAGCCCGCCGAAGGCGATCGAGCAAGCGCGCAAGCTGGTGGAAAGCGACGAGGTGCTGCTGATCTTCCAGCCGCTCGGTACGCCGTCCAATTCGGCGATCATGAAGTACATGAACGTCAAGAAGGTGCCGCAACTGTTTGTGGCTTCAGGCGGAACGAAGTTCGGCGATCCCAAGAATTTCCCGTGGACGATGGGATTCCAGCCGAACTACCAGAGCGAGGGGCGCATCTACGCGAAATACATCAAGGACAATTTTCCGAACAGCAGGATCGCGGTACTCTGGCAGAACGACGACGCCGGCAAGGACCAGTTCAAGGGCCTCAAGGACGGCCTCGGCGACAAACTCAACATGATCATCGTCGACAAGTCCTACGAGGTCTCTGATCCCTCGATCGATTCACAGATCGTGGCGCTGCACGATTCCGGCGCCGACATCTTCTTCTCCTGGGCCGCGCCGAAGGGATCGGCGCAGGCGATCCGCAAGGTCGGCGAACTGAACTGGAAGCCGAAATTCTTCCTGGCCAATACCGCGACTTCGGTGGCGTCGGTGCTCAAGCCGGCCGGACTTCAATATTCAAAAGACATCATCTCGACGGCCTATCTGAAGGACCCGACCGATCCGACCTGGGACAAGGATCCGGCCGTGATCAAATGGCGCGCGTTCATGGACAAATATTATCCGGATGGCGACAAGACCAACGCCAACAACCTTTACGGCTACGTGCAGTCGGAGGCGATGCTGCAGGTTCTCAAGCAGTGCGGCGACAATCTCACCCGCGAGAACGTGATGAAGCAGGCCGCGAACCTGAAGAATTTCCACTCCGACCTGATGCTGCCCGGCATCATGGTCAACACCGGACCGGACGACTATTTCCCAATCGAGCAGATGCAGTTGATGAAATTCAACGGCGAGGCGTGGGAGTTGTTCGGCGACGTCATCACCGGCGAGGTCGGGCACTAGTCCGGGCCGAGCCTGGGACTCTGGATTTCCTCGCCGGCGTTTGTCGCCGATGGTTGTTTGCCAAAGGCGTCCCGGATCTCCTTCGGCGCGGCGCCGTAGTGCAGTCGAAAGCGGCGGTTGAAATATGACAGGTCGCCAAAGCCGACCTGGTAGGCAATGTCGCTCACCTGCCTTTGCGCCGACTGCGGCTCGCAGAGCATGCGATGGGCGTGGGCGAGGCGCTGGCCGAGCAGAAAAGCGGCAAATGTGGTGCCGTCGCTCTCGAACAGCCTTTGGAGGTGGCGTTTCGATATGCCCAGTTGCGCCGCCACGCTACCGATCGAAATATCCCGGTTGCCCAGATTTTCCATCGTATAGATCTTCGCCGCCCTCAAGCGGGCCGCCCCCATCGCGCTTCCCCTCGCCACATGTTCGGCATCTCGCCTGGATTCGAGCGCAAGCGCCACCAGTTCGTGCATATGGGTCGTGACCCGGCGCTGAAACATCGGGGTCATCCGGCCGCCGTCGTCGTCCAGGAGGGTCTCGGCGTAGGCCGTCAGAAGCCTGAGCGCAGGATTTTCTGGAATGTGATGCATGACGGCATCATCGACATTGACGATCATCGACGACAGGATCGAGTATGGAATCTGCACCGTAATGAAATGGCCGGAACGGTAGCGGTCGCACACCAGCGGCTCGGCGCCTCTGACCAGCACCGCGTCGTTCTCGCAAAGCCAGACGTCACGGCCGCGCGACGAAATGGTAACGTTGCCGGTCCGGTTGACGATAAGAAAGAGATCGTCGGTGGTATCCGCGATCATCACCTGGGTTCGCATCAGGCGGGCGACGGCAACGCCGCCCGCCACCAGCTTGAGTCCCGGCAAGGCAAGCAAAGCCACCTTTGGATTGAACGAAGCGTCGTCGCCAGGCACGATGTCTGCCTTGAACACTGTCTGGCCGTAGTGCCTTCCCAATTTGCCAATCCGCATGTTGTGTGGAAAATCGGAAGTTGAGAACCGAACAGTTCTGGAGTTTTGTGGATCGGTGATTCGCGTTCTTGCGCCGGGGGAAACCCGGCGCAAGATCGAATTCAGAAGGCGGCGCGGATGCCGCCCTTGGCGCTGACGGTTCGGCTCTGGTCCGACATGGCCATGCCTTCGACGGCGCCGAACACCGCGACGTTGCGGCTGACGTGATAGTCGAAGGCGGCGCCGGCGACCCAGCCGACCGAGCTGCCCTTGCCGGGCGTGGTGAAGGCGAGGTTTTGCTCGATCAGCACCGCGTTGATGGTGGCATCGCCCGCCCGCTGCCGCGCGATCACGCCGCCATGCAGGCTGGTCTTGAGGGCATGGTCGCCGCCGAAATTCGTCAGCCTCGACACTTCGAGTTCGCCGCGCTCTTCGAAATTCTGCAGCGTGCGGCTGCCGATCCGCAAGCCCTGCGCCGAGCCGGTTTCGGCAAAACCGTCGAACATGCCGGCGACGTAGCGCACCCGCGCGGTCGGCGTCAGCACGTAGCCATTGCCGATATTGCCATGGAAGCCGTAGGCCACCTCCGGGCTGACGTACCAGCCATGGTAGCTCGCGCGCGCCCGCTCGATGCCGCCGGCCGCGAGATTGTTGAGCACCAGGCGGTCGGATTTGTTCTGGGCGCTGCCCCCCTGCAGAGTGAAATCGAGAAAGTGCTCGGCCCATTCAAAACGGCTGTAGGCGCCGCCGAACACATAATCGGTATCGACCTTCTGCGAACCGAGGTCGACCGACAATCCGCCCTGGCCGCCGCCGATAAAGGCGCCAACCAGCCAGTCCGGGCGGACCTTGCGATCGATGCCGATCGCGCCGCCCCATGTCGTGGAAGTGGCGCGCAGGGTCTCACGGGTCGCATCCTGGGTGCGCTGGCTGCCGAACCCCGAGGACCATACCGCGATCGGCGCCGGGTTCAGCCATGCCGCGTTCGCGGCGGGCGCTTTCGCAAACGGACCGGCATTGCCGTTCTCCGGCGCGTAGCTCATCGCGGTCATCGAGGCGTTGGAAGTCGGTGACACCCCGTTGAGGCGGCCCTGCACCAGCGACGATGCCCCGCCGGTGAAATCCATCAGCGAGCGGTCGGCCTGGGCCAGCGCGGTCGGATCCAGCGTGGCGAGTTGCAACCCGCTCAGCACGGCCGGCCCATTGAAGCCTCCGCCGAAGGTGGTGTTCACCTTGCCGTTGAAGTTGACGAAGGTCGGCAGTTCCACAGACGTCATCGACGACACCTTGCTGCTCGGCGCGTTGACCACGGCATTGACGATGTCGGCGCCGCCGCCCATGTCGACCACGCCGACGATGTGCGAGCCGGACAGCAATGTCAGCGTATCGGCGGCCGCCGACAGCTTGATCGCGGTGCCGCCGGCGCCGTCGGTGGAGATGATGGCGCCGGAGTTGGTGATGGTGCTGCCGACGCCGTTTCCGCCAAACGCCTGAATGGCAATCTTGCCCGAGATGGTTCCGGTGTGGGTGTTGGTCACGTTGACACCTTGGTCGACCGTAATACCCACGTTTTGTCCCGTGATGAGGCCGGCGTTGTTGACGTCGGCTGTGCTTGCAAGGATACCCCCGACCCCGCCGGAGATGGTGCCGGTATTGCTGCTCACGACGACGGTGGAAGCAGCGATGGCGAACGAATTCGAGCTCGCTATTTCGTGTGAGTTGGCAACCGTGGCCAGCGTGGTGGCGGCAATAGCGACGCCGTCGGCGGCGATGGTGCCCGCATTGCCGACGGTGACGGTGTCGCCCTGGATGGCGAAGCCACCCGCACCCGGCGCCAAAATCTCGCCGCCGCTCAGATTGTTCACGGTGGCGGTTTGGGTGGCCGAGATGGCGACGCCATTGTTCGCAGTTGCTTGTATTACGCCGGAGTTGGCAACCGTGGCCAGCGTGGTGGCGGCAATAGCGACGCCGTCGGCGGCGATGGTGCCCGCATTGCCGACGGTGACGGTGTCGCCTTGAATGGCGAAGCCACCCGCACCCAGCGCCAGGATCTCGCCGCCGCTGAGATTGTTCACGGTGGCGGTTTGGGTGGCCAAGATGGCGACGCCATTGTTCGCAGTTGCTTGTATTACGCCGGAGTTGGCAATCGTGGCCAGCGCGTTGGCGGAAATGGCGATGCCGTCGGCGGCGATGGTGCCCGCATTGCCGACGGTGACGGTGTCGCCTTGGATGGCGATGCCCCCCGCACCCAGCGCCAGGATCTCGCCGCCGCTCAGATTGTTCACGGTGGCGGTTGGGGCAAAAATGCCGACGCTGTTGACGCCGGTCGCTTGGATCAAGCCAGCATTGGCGGTCACGTTGAGGTTTTGGGCCGTGATGGCGGTGCTATTGTCCGCAACTACTTGTATCACGCCACCGCTCTTATTGTTCAAGGTGAGGGTGTTTGCTAAAATGGCGTGGGTGAAAGCGAGGTTATCTGTCGCCTCGATCATGCCCGAATTCGTCAGATCGACGATGTCGCCAAAGATACCGTTGGCTCCCCCCGAGATGAGATTGGAATTAAAAATTGTGACGCTGCTGCCAAGGATGCCTGCGTTGCCGAGACCGACGATGCTGCCAGAATTGTTGATCGTCGCTCCCGTCCCCGTGACTAAACCGTCAAAGTTTCCCGTCAACGTCACGCCTTGCTGGACGTTGTACGTATTGTTGTTGTCATTGGTAGTGCCATAGCCTTCTCCGGGGAACGGACCGCTATTGGTGGTATCAACCGAACAATCGACCGTGGCGTTGCTGGCTGACCCGCTGGGCGCACCGTTGACCGTGCACGCCTCGGCGCGTCCAACCATCGCGAATGCCGAGATCGCCGCCGTCAGCATCAGCGCGCCGCGCGCCGTCGACAATTTCAAATGGTCGAACTTCATGTCAAGTCCTCGCTCAATCCAGAATTCGGTTCGTGCCGCCGATATCGATCGACCCGGTACGCTCCTGGGAACGGAGCAGCCGCCGGTTGGCACGAACGACCATTTGGATGAGTTTGCGATTCAAGGCTTGGACGGAGGTGCCGACGACCTTGTCCGAAGTGCCAAATCGCGCATTATCGGAGACTGATGCACGCGCGCCACACAACCGCAGGTTACGTGGCCGAAATCGGCTCCACAAGGGTCAGGCCAGGACGGCTCATCGCGACAGCAACTGTATCCGGCGAACGATCGAGGCTAATCGTTCAGGCCGGCTTTTTCCCACTAGTTGATGGAGAATGGCGCTTTTTTCTCCGCCCTTCTCGTCAAAGGGGAAAAGATGCGTCGTGCCTTGGAGCGTATAGGCCCGCTGCCTTTGCTGAAATGTCCGTCATCCGGTTGAGCAAGTTGCAGCGATCAAGCGAGAAACCGCAGCCGATCCAGTCAGCAAGCTTCACCTGCAGTTTCTGCAACTGGCGAGAAGAGGCACCCTGGCGTATTGCCTCTTCCTCGACCGGCGTTAGCCCGGGACATCCGGCTCGACCAGCAGCGCGAGTTGTGCGAGCGATTGCTGCCAGCCGAGATAGCAGGATTCGACCGGGATCATCGTCGGCAGGTTCGCCTGCTCGATGTTGACCTCGGTACCGCAGAACACCGACTTCAGCGTGACGGTGACCTCGATCACGCCCGGCAGATGGGGATCGTCGAACTTGTCGGTGTAACGGATCCGCTCGTTCGGCACGATCTCCAAAAATTCCCCGCCGAACGAATGGCCGGTGCGGGTGGTGAAATTCGAGAACGACATTTTGAAAGTGCCGCCGACAACAGGCTCGAAATGATGGACCTTGCAGGTGAAACCGTAGGGCGGCAGCCATTTCGCCATCGCATCGGCTTCCAGAAAGGCGCGAAACACTTTTTCCGGCCTGGTGGCGAAGACGCGGTGCAGGCGCACGGTATGGCCGTTTGACATGACGCTGTTCTCCCATGGCTGAGCGGAGCATGCCGTAGAGGTGGTCGGTTAGCTCAGCTCTGTCATGAGGACGGCCGGGCCGTCTGCGATCCGACATGTCATTTGGAAGATTTTCCGGCGCAGGGCGCAGGCCGGTGGTTCGTCACGGTGGAGATCGAACGGCGAGTGGAGGGCGATGCTAGCCTGAGCTGAGCCGGACGCCCGCGCGCAAGAACTTCTGCGGGTCGACCGCGTCGCCATCGATGCGTGTTTCATAATGCAGATGCGGGCCGGTGGAGCGGCCGGTGGAACCGATGGCGCCGATCAACTGGCCGATCTTGATGACGTCGCCGACCTTGACGTGAATTTCCGAGAGGTGTCCGTAGCGGGTCGAGAGCCCGTTGCCATGGTCGATCTCGACCATGCGGCCATAACCGCCCAGCCAGCCCGACGACACCACCTTGCCGTTCGCGGTGGCGCGTACGGGGTCGCCGGTCGCGGCGCGGAAGTCGAGGCCGGTATGCATGGCGGGACGGCCGAGGAAGGGATCGCTGCGAACGCCGAAGCCGGAGGTGAATTCGACCTCGCCGACCACGGGCTTGCGGTAGGGCACCAGCGCCAGCGCCGCGTTGAGACGCTGCATCTGGGCGCGCGTGATGTTGATGCGGTAGAGCTGGCGCTCGAAGGCGCCGGCGTCGGCCGGCAGTTTCACGGGCACGAAGGGGCCACCGATCGCCGAACGCGGCGTCGCGGCCTCGAGCTGCGCCATGTCGAGGCCGAGATCGCTGAACACGCCGCGCATGCGGCGCAACCGCGATTCCATGCCGTCCTCGACCGAGCTCAACGCCGCCATCTGCCGCCGCTCGACCGCATCGAGCGAAGTCTGCAAGCGGACGAGCACATTGTCGACGCCCTGCACCTTGGCGAACTGGTTCGGCTGCGCCTTGGCGAGGGAAGGGGTGCGCGATTCCAGCCGCGCCTCGCGGTCCGGCGGCGCCACGAAGATCACGGTGTCACTGATCGGTGAGGGTTTCAGCGGGCCTGCGGCCGGCGTCTCCGCGGCGCCGCGGCCTTGCGGCCGGATTGCCCCCGTCGCCGCGGCGTCCGGAATCGTGCCAAGCGCGGTAGCCCGCGATTCGAGCGCGGTCTGGCGCCGCATGATCTGGTCGAGTTTCTGGTCGAACTGCTCCTGGTCGAGCAGCTGGCGGCTGGTGGTACGATCGACCTTGGCGCGCAACTCCGCGATACGGTCCTCATAGGCATATTGCATCTCGGCCTGGCGGGCGATCAGCCGGGTCAGGACGTCGTCGCGAAACGCAAAATAGGTGGCGGTCGCCGCCGACCACATGCCGAGCAGAACGATCGTGCAGACCACGATCCAGAACACGACCGGACCCAGACGGACCTGCTTGCCGGCATGCGCGATGGTGTAGCCGTCACCGTCGACGACGGCCGTCCTTGCCGTAGCGGGGGCGGGACGGCGGGGGCTGGTGCGGCCATGATCCTGGGGGTGGTGGTGGTGGTCGGCGTAATGATGACCGGAACGGTACGACATCGGCACTCCCGCGCCGGTCGGAGAGGACTTCCGTACGGCTCAATACACGCCGATTTGACCCCCTCATGGTTAATTTTTGGGAAATGGCGCTGCCCGCTCACAGGGCGCGGACCGCCGCCAGCACTTCCTCGGCATGGCCGTCGACCCGCACATTGCGCCAGATCCTGGCGACCCGCCCGTCGTCGCCGATCAGCACCGTCGTCCGAATGATTCCCATGAAGCTCCTGCCATACATCGATTTTTCGCCCCAGGCGCCATAGGCCTCCAGCATCTCATGCCGCTCATCCGAGATCAGAGGAACCGAAAGCTGGTGCTTGGCGGAAAACGAGTCCTGTGCCTTCACGCTGTCCGCGGAGACGCCGAGCACCTCCGCCCCCGCTTCGGCGAATTCGCTTTTGAGCCGGGTAAAATCGATCGCTTCCCGGGTGCAACCGGGGGTGTCGGCGCGGGGATAGAAGAACAGCACGAGCTTTTGACCCGCATAGTCTGCCAGCGCGACATGGCCGCCGCCATCGCGGGGCAGGTTGAAGGCGGGAGCGACGGAACCCTCCACCAGCACGGTTCCCGCAACCGCCGCGGGTGAGGGCGATGGGTTGGATTTTATTAACTTTTTAGGTGTCGGTTGATGCGACGGGGCGGTGGGGCGGGCGCTGGCCGCCTTGCCGGTCGCTTTGGCGACCGGCTTTTCCGGCTTGCGCTCCGCCTTCGCGGTCGCAGCTGGCCGGGAAGACGCCTTGGTTGGCGGCTTCACAGCGGCTTTTTTCGCCGTCGTGCGCGTGGACTTGCTGGCGGCGCTGCGCGCGGTTTTGGCCGCGGCGATTTTTCGGGCGGGCGTCTTGCGGCTTTTGGGGGCTGGCTTGGAGGATTTCTTGCGCGTTTTCTTGGACATACGCCTTCCTTTCGTCGCTTTCCGTCGCTCAATCATTAGGGTATTGCGGGTCTTGCCTCGGACCGCCGGATTCGCTCCGGTCGCTGGGCAAGTGTGATGACCCGGGAGTATGGTTACAAGGAACTCGACGCAACCCCCGTCCGCTCGTCGATGGGATCGCCCAATGAGTCCTTGGGCCCGACCACGAGTAACAGTATTAATCGAGGATTGGCAGCGATGCCGGCACGGGAGCGTTCGATCCGAACCGACGAACGCAGCCTGGGCGGCGACCAACCTCAGCGCCGGCACCGAGAGGCAATGGCTAGGAATACTACGCCCAAGGGGTCGAATCCGCGCGCCGAGGTCCACATCTCACAGTGGGACGACGCGGCCGGCTGGGATCACGAACCCGACGAGGCTGGCCGCCGGCGCGCGCGCCGTCTGCTGTCCCGCCCGCCATCCCGCTTTCATCGAACCGGCGGTCGATTCGCAGCGCTGCGGCGGTGGTTGACCGAACGCTGGGTCAAGCGCCTCGCCACCGTGGTCGGCGTGCTCGCCGTGATCTTCACGGTTTGCTTCGGCGGGCTTTGGCTGCGGCTCGGCGCCGGGCCGATCAACCTCGACTTGGCGACGCCGTGGCTCGCCGCGGCGATCGAAGACAATATCGGCCACGGCAACAAGGTCGAGGTCGGCGGCACGCAGATCGAGCGGGCGGGACGGATCAGGATCGCGGTGCGGATCCGCGACATCGTGGTGCGCGACCGCGATCAGGTCATCGTCGCCACCGCGCCGAAGGCCGAGGTGAAACTGTCGGGCATGGCGCTGATGATGGGCCGGCTGCGCGCCGAAAGCCTCAATCTGGTCGATGCCGAACTCGCGGTGAAGATCACGCCGGACGGCCAGGTCTCGGTATCGGCCGGCGACACCGCCAAGCCGCTGGCGACCGGCGTCGCCTCCAAGCGCGATGCCGGCCTGGCGCCGACATTCCCGCGTCCGGCGCCTGCGCCCGCGCCGGGAGCAACGGCGGCCGACAACAGCACGGCGCAGAGCGGATTGCTGGCAGGCCTCGACTGGCTCGACAGCCTGAGCCTGACCGGGCTCGATGGCCAGAACCTCAACGAGATCGGGCTCAAGAACGGCAATCTCATCGTCGACGACCAGCAGCGCGGCAACAAATGGACGTTTGAGAACATCAGCCTCAGCATGCGGCGGCCGAGCGGCGGCGGGGTCGCCGTGAGTCTCGGCGAGGAGGGCGCGCGGCCGTGGTCGCTCAAGGTCGTGATCGGGCCGCCGCACAACGGCGTGCGGTCGGTCGACCTGCGCGCCGACAAGGTTCCGACCGCCAACATCCTGCTGGCGATGCGGGTCAAGGATCTCACCTACAGCGCCGATCTGCCGCTGTCCGGCGAACTCAAGGGCGAGTTGGGCCGCGACGGCCTGCCGACTTATTTCCGCGGCAAGGTGACGGCCGGCGCCGGCAACCTCATCGACAGCGACACGCCGGACTATCCGATGCCGATCGATTCGGCGGAGATCAGCGTCGAGTGGGATGCCGGACGGCGCGTGCTGGTCGCGCCCTTCAAGGTCGTCTCCGGCCCGAACCGGATTACGCTGCTCGCCCATCTCGAACCGCCGAATGGCGCCACCACCGAATGGCAGGCCGGCTTCAGCGGCGGCACCATCCTGCTGGCCGGCAACGGCAATGAAGCGCCGCTGATCTTCAACCGCATCGCGATCGGGATGAAGTTCGACACCGACCGCAAGCGCGTGGTGCTGAGCCAGGCCGATATCAGCAACGGTGAGATCGGCATCGCCGGCACCGGCAGCATCGACTACGCCAACGAGGCGCGGCTGCAACTCGGCTTTGCCGGCACGCCGATGTCGGCGTCGGCGTTGAAACGGATGTGGCCGATCATCATCGTGCCCGAAGTGCGCGAATGGGTGATCGACCGCATCGAGAAGGGGACGCTCCAGCGCATCGAGGTCGGCGTCAACTCGCCGGTGCGCAACCTTTCGCGCAAAGGCCCGCCGATTCCGGACGACGGCCTCGCCGTCAACATCGTCGCGTCCGGCGTCACGGTACGCCCGGTTGACGAAATGCCGTCGGTGCGCGACGCCGATCTGAAGGCGCGCGTGACCGGGCGCACCGCGACCGTCACCATCGGGCAGGCCGTCGCCGACACGCCGGCCGGCCGCAAGATCAACATTTCGGATTTCACGTTCGAAGTCCCGGACATGGCGCCGAAGCCATCGCCATCGAAGGTGAAGTTTCGGGTCGATGCGCCGGTGCCGGCCGCCGCCGAGATTCTCGCGTCCGACCGCCTGAGCGAAGTCTCGGGCACCCTGATCGACCCGAACGCCAGCAAGGGCAATTTGACCGCCACCATCTCGATGGGCATGCCGGTCAAAGGCTCGATGACCAAGGCGGATACCATCTACAACGTCACGGCCGATCTCTCCGGCTTTTCCGCCGACAAGCTGGTGATGAACCAGAAGCTGGAGGCCAACGCGCTGAAGGTGGTCGCCAACAACAACGGCTACCAGGTCAAGGGCGACGTCAAGATCAACGGCCAGCCAGCCTCGCTCGACTATCGCAAGCCGAATGGGGCCGACGCCGATATCCGCCTGCAGGCCACGCTGGACGACGCCAGCCGCGCGCGGCTCGGCATCGATCTGGGATCGGCGGTCAGCGGCAACATCCCCGTCAAGGTGATCGGCAAGATCGGCGAGAACGACAGCCGCGTCGGCATTGAGGCCGACCTGACCTCGCTGCGGCTCGACAACATCCTGCCGGGCTGGGTCAAGGTGCCCGGCAAGTCGGGCAAGGCGACCTTCGTTGTGGTCAAGAAGGAGCAGTCCACGCTGTTCCAGGACATCGTGGTCGAAGGCGGTGGCGTGTCGATCAAGGGCTCGCTGGAAGTCGACCAGAACGGCGACCTGATGGCCGCCAACTTCCCGACCTATGCGCCGTCGGACGGTGACAAGACCTCGTTGAAGGCCGAACGCGGCGCCGACGGCGTGGTCAAGGTCACGATGCGCGGCGACGTGTTCGACGGCCGCGGCTTCCTCAAATCGGCGATCTCCGGCAAGGATTCCGATCCCAAGAGCAAGACCCGGAATATCGACCTCGATGTCGATCTCAAGCTCGGCGCCGTCGCCGGCTTCAACGGCGAGGCGCTGCGCAGCGTCGACAGCAAGTTTTCGCGGCGCAACGGCGCCGTGCGAGCCTTCTCGTTGTCCGGCAAGGTCGGCCGCGATACGCCCCTGAGCGCCGATCTGCGCGGCCGCGGACAGGGACAGGGGCGCGACATCATCATGCTGCAGACCAACGATGCCGGCGCGTTCTTCCGCTTCACCGACATGTATTCCAAGGTGGTCGGCGGACAATTGTCGCTGGCGCTCGAGCCGCCGACGGCCGAACCCACCGCCAAGGAAGGTCTGATCAACGTTCGCGACTTCACGATCCGCGGCGAGACCTCGCTTGATCGCGTCGCGGCGGGCAATTCCAACGGCTCGCAAAGCGGCGGCGTTTCGTTTTCGGCGTTGCGCGCCGAATTCACCCGGCAGAGCGGCGTGCTGTCGATCCGCGACGGCGTCGTGAAGGGACCGATGATCGGCGCCACCATCGAAGGCAACATCGACACCGCCGCCAATCAGGTGCGCATGAGCGGCACCTTCATTCCGATGTACGGCTTGAACAACATGTTCGGCCAGATCCCCGTGCTCGGCCTGGTGCTCGGCGCCGGCAGCAACGAGGGCCTGATCGGCGTGACCTATGAGGTGGTCGGCACACCCGGCCAGCCCGTGCTGCGCGTCAATCCGATCTCGGCGATGTTCCCCGGCGTGACGCGCAAGATCATGGAATTCAACACCGGCAAGCAGAACAACGGGCCGGCCGAGTTGCAGCCGAACAACTAACGCCGCAGCGCCGGCACCACCAGAAACGGGATCAGTCCCAGCACGAGGTTGATCAGCGCGAACACGAACAGCGCGTCGTAGCTGTGGGTCCAGTCGTGGATCAGGCCGCCGGCCCACGAGCCCAGTCCCGACCCGAGGCCGCTGCCGATCGAAATCGTGCCGTAGATGGTGCCGACGCGTTCGCCGCGAAAAATGTTGAGCGCGGTCGCCGTGATCAGCGGTCCGCGCGAGCCGATCATGCTGCCGAAGGTGACGACGAAACCCGTCAGCAGCCAGTAGCTCGGATAATATTGCAGCAGCCAGAGCAGGATGATCCCGAGGATCGAGACGCCGTAGCTGAACAGCACCGACGGCCGGCGCCCGATGATACCGTCGAGCGTCGAGATGCCGAGCATGCCGAACAGCAGCACCACGCCGGAAAAGCCCCAGGCGGTCGCAGCCTGCAGCGGCGCAAATCCCGCATCGATCAGATAGGCCACGATCTGCGCCGTGACCGCATACATCGCAATCGCGGTGAAGAAGAAGGTCGAGAACAGCGCCCAGAAGGTGTGATGGCGCATCGCGCTCCGCAGCGTCCAGCCGTGATCGACAAAACCGGCGTCCGTCTTCTGCGCAACGCGAAGCGAACCGGCGGCGATCTGCCGCCATGGCAGCAACAGCAGCGGCGCCAGCATGCCAAGCGCGACGATGCCGAACCACTGGTAGGCGTCGCGCCAGCCGATGCGGTCGATCAAAAGCTGCGAGGCCGGCAGCAGCACCAGCGTGCCGATGCCCGTCGCGGAGTACAGGATCGCCATCGCCGTCGGCAACCGCCGGCCGAACCAGCGGCCAAGCAGGATCGAACCCGGCACGTTGCCGATCAACGAGATCCCGATCCCGACGCACAGTCCCGTCGAAAGCTGGAACTGCCAGAGCGCCTGTGCGCGCGACGCCACCAGGAAAGAGCAGGCGAGCAGCAACAGGCCGAGCGAATAGGTGAGGCGGGGGCCGGAGCGATCGAACAGCCGACCGACGAACGGCGCCATCAGTCCGCCGGCGAGCCAGGTCAGCGAATACACCGAGACCACGTCGGCGCGGTCCCAGGCAAAGCTTTCCGAGATCGGCTTGAGGAAAACCGTAAAACTGTCGCCGAGGCCGCGACCGATCATCTGCAGCAGGAAGCACAGCCCCAGCACGCCGAGCGCGGTGTGCGCCGGCCTGGGCGAGCCTCCTGCTGGCTTGTTGTCCATGCAGCTCAGGGAGCGCGTTTCGGCGATCCCTGGCAAGCGTCAAAAACGAATGCGCCCATGCGGGCAGGCTCAGACCGGCTTCAGCAGCACGTGCTTTTTCTTCCCCATGGAAAGCTTGATGACGCCTTCCGGGGTGAGGTTGGACGGCGTCAGCACCATCTTTTCGTCGGTGACTGTGGTATCGTTGACGCGCAAACCGCCGCCCTTGATCTGGCGCCGTGCTTCGCCGTTCGAGGCGACGAGGCCGGCCTTCACGAACAGCCCGAGCACGGCGGCGCCGGCTTCGAGTTCGCCGCGGGAGATCTCCACCGTCGGCAGGTTTTCCGCGATCGCGCCCTGCTCGAAAGTCTGCCGTGCGGTCTCCGCGGCGGTGTTGGCGGCGTCGCGGCCGTGCAGCAGGGCGGTCGCTTCGGTCGCCAGCACCTTCTTGGCCTCGTTGATCTCGCCGCCCTGCAGTGCGGCGAGTTTCTCGATTTCGGCCATCGGCAGGATGGTGAAAAGCTTCAGGAACTTGACGACGTCGGCGTCCTCGACATTGCGCCAGTATTGCCAGAAATCGTAAGGCGAGAACTGGTCGGCGTTGAGCCACACCGCGCCTTGCGCGGTCTTGCCCATCTTGGCGCCCGACGCAGTGGTCAAGAGCGGCGTGGTCAGCGCGAACAGCTGCGCGGTGCCCATGCGGCGGCCGAGGTCGACGCCGTTGACGATGTTGCCCCACTGGTCGGAGCCGCCCATCTGCAGCCGGCAGCCGGTGCGGCGCGCCAGCTCGACGAAATCGTAGGCCTGGCAGACCATGTAGTTGAACTCGATGAAGCTCATCTCCTGCTCGCGCTCGAGGCGCAGCCGCACCGAGTCCATCGTCAGCATGCGGTTGACGGAGAAATGCCGGCCGATGTCGCGCAGCATCTCGATCCAGTTCAGCCTGGTCAGCCACTCGGCATTGTCGAGCATGATCGCATCGCTGGCGCCGTCGCCGTAGCGCAGCACCTTTGCAAACACGCCGCGGATCGAAGCCTTGTTGGCCTCGATCTCCGCGACCGAGCGGATCGCGCGCGTTTCGTCCTTGCCGGAGGGGTCGCCGACCATGGTGGTGCCGCCGCCCATCAGCGTGATCGGCTTGTTGCCGCTCTGCTGCAGCCAGTACAGCATCATCATCGTGAGGTAGTTGCCGATATGCAGCGACGGCGCCGTGCAGTCGTAACCGACATAGGCGGTCGCCTGACCCTTCGCCGCCAGCGCGTCGAGCCCCTCGAAATCGGAACATTGGTGGATGAAGCCGCGTTCCGTTAAAATGTTCAGGAAATCCGACTTAAATGCGGTCATGGGCGGGAGACTCTGATCATTCTCTTTTCACTGTAATTGTAACAGTTTCCGGAACCTGGACGAAACGGGCTGCCGCGGCGATGGGCGCTGTGGCATTATAAGATGTCCGTGTTTGGCACAAGCTGATCGTCGTCGGCGGGACGGTTCGAGCAGGGCGTCGCAGAGGCACGAATTGAGATGATGTTGACCGCATTGGGTCTGATGAGCGGCACCTCGCTCGACGGGGTCGATGTCGCTTTGATCGAGACCGACGGCCGCAAGGTGAACGCGCTCGGCCCGTCCGGCTACCGCGCCTATACCGACGCCGAGCGCGGGGTGCTGCGCCAGGCGCTGTACGAGGCCGCGGATCTGCCGGATCGTACGGCGCGGCCGGGCTGCCTGCGCGAGGCGGAGCGGATCGTGACGTCAGCCCATGCCGAGGCGGTCGCCGCCTTCACCGCGCAAAATAGGCTGCGCTTCGACGACATCGACATCATCGGCTTCCACGGCCAGACCGTGTTGCACCGGCCGGAGAAGAAGCTGACGGTGCAGATCGGCGACGCGGCCATGCTGGCAAAGACGCTCCACGTCCCCGTGATGTATGATTTTCGCGCCGCCGACGTCGATGCCGGCGGGCAGGGCGCGCCGTTCGTGCCGGTCTATCACCGCGCGCTGGCGCAGTCGCTGGACTGGGAGGGACCGACGGTCGTCGTCAATATCGGCGGGGTCGCCAACATCACCTATATCGACGGCGACACCCTGATCGCCTGCGACACCGGCCCGGGCAACGCGCTGCTCGACGACCACATGTTCCGCTGGCTGAACCAGCGCTTCGACACCGAGGGCCGCACCGCGGCGCTGGGCCGCGTCGATGCGGCCTGGATCAACCGCGCGCTGCAGCTGCCGTTCTTCTCAGCTCCGCCGCCGAAATCGCTCGACCGGAACGAGTTTGCCGGGCTGAAGCTCGGCGACGTGCCGCCCGAGGACGGCGCGGCGACGCTGACCGCCTTCACCGCCGCCGCGATCGCCCGCGTCGTGCCGCTGCTGCCGAAGGAGCCGAAGAACTGGATCGTGGCCGGCGGCGGCGCCCGCAACCTGACCATGCTGCGGATGTTGCGCGAGTGCCTGGCGCCCGCCACCGTCCGCGCCGCGGATACGCTGGGATGGACGTCGGATGCCATCGAGGCGCAGGCCTTCGGCTTCCTGGCGGCGCGCGGCCTGAAGGGCCTGCCGCTGAGCTATCCCGCCACCACAGGCGTGCCGTTTCCGATGACCGGCGGGATGATCGCGCGGCCCTGACCGGGGCTCCATCGACGGCCTCAACACAAAACTTCGAAAACAACCCCATGCACAGTAGCGATGGGGTTGAATTAGCTGCGCTTTTCGCGGCGCAAAAAGGCCGCGGGAAAGCCCGTCTGCGGCTGTCCCCGTGCGAGCGAGGTTGACAGATAAATGCATTTGCATTTATTTTAGATGCAGATGCATTAATCTGGAGGATGGTGATGGCCGCGACCCTGAAGCTGATCAGCCACACGCTGTGTCCCTATGTGCAGCGCGCGGTGATCGCGCTGAGCGAAAAGGGCGTCCCGTTCGAGCGGATCGACATCGACCTCGCCGCCAAGCCGGACTGGTTTTTGAAAATCTCGCCGCTCGGCAAGGTGCCGGTGCTGCTGGTCGAAACTGATGACGGCGAGGTGGCGTTGTTCGAGAGCAACGTGATCTGCGAATACATCGAGGAGACGCAGAACGGCGTCAGATTGCATCCGCAGGATCCGCTGCAGCGCGCGCAGCATCGCGCCTGGATGGAGTTCGGCTCGACCATATTGAGCGAACTCTGGGGGCTGGAGACGACGGGCGATCCCGCGGTGTTCGAGACCAAGCGGAAGGCGGTCGCCGCCAAATTCGCGCAGGTCGAGAAGACGCTCGGCGCGGGGCCGTACTTCGCCGGCAACGACTTCAGCCTGGTGGACGCGGTGTTCGCACCGGTGTTCCGCTATTTCGACCTGTTCGATCAGTTCACCGATTTGTCGGTGTTTGCCGAAACGCCGAAGGTGCGCGCCTGGCGCAAGGCGCTGGCGGAGCGGCCGAGCGTGCGCACGGCGGTCAGCGCCGATTATCCGCAATTGCTGCGCGCGTTCCTGGTGCGCCATGACGCGCACCTGCTGAAGCTCGCGGCATAGAACCGCGCGATGTCGCCCCAGGTCGCCTGGATCGCGCTTGTGATGGCCGGGCTGCTCGACGTCGCCTGGGCGGTCGCGATGAAATATGCCGACGGCTATACGCGCATTGGCTGGAGCATCGTCTCGCTGCTGCTGCTGGCGGCGTTCGTCTTCCTGCTCGGGCGCGCGCTGCAGGTGCTGGAGGTCGGCATCGCCTACACGGTGTGGACCGGCATCGGCGCGGTCGGCACGCTGGTCATGGGCGTGGTGCTGTTCGGGGAGGCGCTCGGTGCGATGAAGATTGCGGGCATCGTACTGGTGCTGGCCGGGATCGCAGCGCTGAAGTTTGCGCCGTGAAGTTGCCGGACGGGCTTGGCGGATGGCTGAAACCATCCCACGAACTCGATCCGTACTCGAAAACGTAATCCGTCACCCTGAGGTGGCCGTGCATCGCACGGCCCTCGAAGGGCGACGGCCACGGGCCGCTCATCCTTCGAGGCTCGCCGAAGAGGCGAGCACCTCAGGATGACGGAACGTAGGTTGAGCTCTTCGCAAAGCCCACCAAATTCTTGCGCGGAAGCATGATGGATCGGCGACGCATCACTGCGTGATGCACCGCGTCCGGGGTACGGGGAATTAGCGAACGTTCGCCAGCCGCATGTCCAGATAGCCGGTGACCGTCTCCATCAGCGGCTCGAGCTTGCCGTCGAAGAAGTGGTTGGCGCCGGGGATGATCTGCTGGTCGATCACGATGCCCTTTTGGGTCTTGAGCTTTTCGACCAGGGTGTTGACGTCCTTCGGCGGCACCACCGCGTCCTTTTCGCCATGCACGATCAGGCCCGAGGACGGGCAGGGCGCCAGGAACGAGAAATCGTAGAGGTTGGCGGGCGGCGCGATCGAGATAAAACCCTCGACCTCGGGCCGGCGCATCAGGAGCTGCATGCCGATCCAGGCGCCGAACGAGAAGCCGGCGACCCAGCAGGCGCGCGCTTCGGGATTAATGGTCTGCGCCCAGTCCAGCGCGGAGGCCGCGTCGGAGAGTTCGCCGGTGCCGTGATCAAACGAGCCCTGGCTGCGGCCGACGCCGCGAAAATTGAAACGCAGCACCGAGAAACCGCGATGCGCAAACGCGTAGTAGCACTGGTAAACGATCTGGTGATTCATCGTGCCGTGAAACTGCGGATGCGGGTGCAAAATCATCGCGATCGGCGCGTTCTTCTGCTTGGCCGGATGATAACGGCCTTCGAGGCGGCCAGCGGGGCCGGTGAAAATGACTTCAGGCATTGATGATCCCTAGGCAACGGACGTGATCGGTCGGAAAGGACGGTGTGATCATTGCGTCGTTGGCAATGCGCGGACGGGCGCTTCCGTGAACTGGTCGCGGCCTTCTAGCATGAGGCAAGGGGCAAAAAGCAAGCATCTTGAACATCCGGAAGGCGGTTCAAGGCGTTAGGCCATGATTGCAGGAGACGGCGCGATCCCCACTTGGCATAAGGCGTCCGGCGCCGACGCGAGGTTCGGCGCGAACCGCCACCTGGGCTGGATTAGGTAGTATTTTACGGAAATGCCGGAACGGGTCTATCTCGATTGGAATGCCACGACGCCGCTGCGCCCCGAGGCGCGGCAGGCGATGGCGGCTGCCTGGGAGATCGCCGGCAATCCGTCTTCCGTCCATGCCGAGGGACGCCAGGCCCGCCGGCTGGTGGAGGACGCCCGCGCCGCAGTAGCGGCGGCGGTGGGCGCCCGCCCGCCGGACGTGGTGTTCACGTCGGGCGGAACGGAGGCCAACGCCCTGGCGCTGGCGCCGGGCCCGCGCCGGGGGGCGGGCGAGCCGGTGCGGCGCCTGCTGGTTTCGGCCGTCGAACATCCCTCTGTGCTGTCGGGCGGGCGTTTCCCGCCGGAGGCGATCGCCAGCATCCCGGTCAACGGGTCCGGCGTCGTCGATCTCGACCATTTGCAAAGGCTGCTGTCGGGCGGACCGCCGGCGCTGGTCTCCGTCATGCTCGCCAACAATGAGACCGGGGCGCTGCAGCCGGCCGGCGATATCGCGGATATCGTGCACCAGGCCGGCGGGCTGCTGCATGTCGACGCCATTCAGGCCCTTGGAAAAATACCGATTGATATCAATGCATTAAAGGCGGACCTCGTAACGCTCTCGGCGCACAAGATCGGCGGTCCGAAAGGCGTCGGCGCCCTGGTGATGACCGGACAGGTGCAGGGGCTGGAACCGCTGCTGCGCGGCGGCGGCCAGGAACTGGGCCGCCGGGCCGGGACCGAGAATGTGGCGGCCATATCGGCTTTCGGCACCGCCGCGCGGGCCGCCATTGCCAGCCTGAGCGGCGATGCAGCCTGGGTGAGAGGCCTGAGGGACTACCTGGAGGCTGGATTGAAGCAAACGCCGGGGCTGATCGTGTTCTCCGCAGATGTCGCGCGGCTACCCAATACCACCCTGTTTACGGTTCCCGGGCTGAAGGCCGAGACCGCCGTGATCGGCTTCGATCTGGACGGGATTTCCGTGTCCTCGGGGTCGGCCTGTTCGTCCGGGAAGGTCCAGCCGTCGCACGTGCTGGAGGCGATGGGCTTCGACCGTGAATTGGCCCAGGGAGCGGTGCGGCTCAGTCTGGGCTGGTCTACGTCCAAGGCAGGCATTGATTTGGCCCTTCAGGCTTGGCGAAAGCTTGCCGATGCCTTACTTAAGGGGCGACGAAACACGGCTTGAAACGTTCTAAGTCCGTTTCGCCGGATCGTCATCGATTTGAATTGTCCACCGCGGTCCTTGAAACCGCGAGCGGAGGATATGAATGCCAGCCGTACAAGAGACGGTCGAGCGGGTGCGCCGCATCGACGTCGACCAGTATCGATATGGGTTTGAGACCCTTATCGAATCCGACAAGGCCCCGAAGGGACTCTCGGAAGATACCGTCCGCTTCATCTCGGCGAAGAAGAACGAGCCGGCCTGGATGCTGGAATGGCGTCTGGAGGCTTATCGCCGCTGGTTGACCATGACCGAGCCGACCTGGGCGCGCGTCAACTATCCAAAGATCGATTACCAAAATCTCTATTACTATTCGGCGCCGAAGCCGAAGAAGCAGATCGGCTCGTTGGACGAGATCGATCCGGAAATCCTCAAGACCTATGAGAAGCTCGGAATCCCCTTGCGGGAAGTCGAGATGCTTGAAGGCGTCGTCAAGCCGGAAGGCGAGCGCAAGATCGCGGTCGATGCGGTGTTCGATTCGGTGTCGGTGGCGACGACGTTCCAGAAGGAATTGAAGGCCGCCGGTGTGATCTTCATGCCGATCTCCGAGGCGATCCGCGAGCATCCCGAGCTGGTGCAGAAATATCTCGGCACTGTTGTGCCGACCTCGGACAATTACTTTGCGACGTTGAACTCGGCAGTGTTCTCCGACGGCTCGTTCGTCTATGTGCCGCCGGGCGTACGCTGTCCGATGGAGCTGTCGACTTATTTCCGCATCAACGAGCGCAACACCGGCCAATTCGAACGCACGCTGATCATCGCCGACAAGGGCGCTTACGTCAGCTACCTCGAAGGCTGCACCGCGCCGCAGCGCGACGAGAATCAGCTGCATGCCGCCGTGGTCGAGCTCGTGACGCTCGACGACGCCGAGATCAAATATTCGACGGTGCAGAACTGGTACCCTGGCAATTCCGAAGGCGTCGGCGGCATCTACAATTTCGTCACCAAGCGCGGCGACTGCCGCGGCAACAACTCAAAAATCTCCTGGACCCAGGTCGAGACCGGTTCGGCGATCACCTGGAAGTACCCGAGCTGCATCCTGCGCGGCGACAATTCGCGCGGCGAGTTCTACTCGATCGCGATCTCGAACGGTCACCAGCAGGTCGATAGCGGCACCAAGATGATCCATCTCGGCAAGAACACGACCAGCCGGATCATCTCCAAGGGCATCGCGGCCGGTGTCTCGCAGAACACTTATCGCGGCCTCGTCACCGCACATCGGAAAGCGCAAGGCGCGCGCAACTTCACCGCCTGCGACTCGCTGCTGATCGGCGACAAGTGCGGCGCGCATACCGTGCCGTATGTCGAGGCGAAGAACTCGACCGCGCAGTTCGAGCACGAAGCGACGACGTCGAAGATTTCCGAGGACGTGCTGTTCTACTGCATCCAGCGCGGGCTTTCGCAGGAAGAAGCCGTCGGCCTCGTGGTCAACGGCTTTGTCAAGGACGTGCTGCAGCAGCTGCCGATGGAGTTTGCGGTGGAAGCGCAGAAGCTGATCTCGATCTCGCTGGAAGGATCGGTCGGGTAACCATCATCCTGAGGAGGCTGCGCAAGCAGCCGTCTCGAAGGATGAAAGGAATATTGTCGGCCACGCCCTTTGAGCCGCGCCTGTCGGCGCTCCTCGGGACGAGGAACAAGGAAGATAGTAATGTCATTGCTTGAAGTGAAAGACCTGAAAGTCCGTGTTGAGGAACGTGAAATCCTCCATGGGCTGACGCTGACCGTGAACCCGGGCGAGGTGCATGCCATCATGGGGCCGAACGGCTCCGGCAAGTCCACGCTGAGCCACGTCATCGCGGGCAAGCCGGGCTATGAAGTCACCGGCGGCGAAATCCTGTTCAAGGGCGAGGACCTGCTGGAAATGGAGCCGAACGAGCGCGCCGCCAAGGGCGTGTTTTTGGCGTTCCAGTACCCGGTCGAGATTCCCGGCGTCGCCACCATGAACTTTTTGCGCACCGCGCTGAACGCGCAACGCAAGGCGCGCGGCGAGAGCGAATTCTCCACGCCGGACTTTCTCAAGAAGGTGCGCGAAGTGGCAAAGTCGCTGAACATCCCGCAGGACATGCTCAAGCGCGGCGTCAATGTCGGGTTTTCCGGCGGCGAGAAGAAGCGCAACGAGGTGCTGCAGATGGCGCTGTTCGAGCCCGCCATCTGCATCCTCGACGAAATGGATTCCGGCCTCGACATCGACGCGCTGCGGGTGGCCGCCGACGGTGTCAATGCGCTGCGTTCGCCGGAGCGCGCCATGGTCGTCATCACGCACTATCAGCGGCTGCTCAACTATATCGTGCCTGACGTGGTGCACGTGATGTCGAAGGGCCGGGTGGTGAAGAGCGGCGGCAAGGAGCTCGCGCTGGAGCTGGAAGCTTCCGGCTACGCGCAGTTCGAAGACGCGGCCTGAAGGTAGTGTGATGAATCTGGCGTTGGCAAAGAACGAAACCGGGCGCGGGCTGGGCGACAGTTTTGCCGTCATGCGCGACCGGCTGCCGGGCACCGGCAAGGTCGCCGAGGCGCGACGGGCCGCCTTCGCGGCCTATGAGACCATCGGCCTGCCGCACCGCCGGCTCGAGGACTGGAAATACACCGATCTGCGCGCCTCGATGCGCGAGGTGCTGCCGCTGGCGCCGGCGCCGGATGCGGCGGCCTTGAAGCGGGCCACGGATGCCGTGAAGTTGCAGGCGCTCAAGGGCGCCCGCCGGCTGGTGCTGGTCGACGGCGTGTTCGCGCCGAAGCTCTCCGACCTCGATGGGCTGGAGAAGGGCGTTGCTGTCGCAACCCTGCACGGCGTTCTGGAATCCGGCGAGGCCGCGCTGCAGTCCCAGTTGCTGAAGCTCGACAGCGCCGATCCGATGGTCGCGCTGAATACGGCTGTCATGACCGACGGCATCGTGGTCCAGATCGCCGATGGCGTCGTGCTGTCGCAGCCGCTGCAGATCATTCATGTCGCGACGGGCACAGCCCCTGCGGCGATGTTCACACGCTCGCTGCTCCGGCTCGGCAAGGATGCCGGCGCCACGCTGATCGAGAGCTATGTCGCGGCCGAAGGTGCTACGACCTATCAGGTCCACGATTCGCTGGTCGTCGCGATCGGCGACAATGCGCGGCTCGACCATGTCCGTTTGGTCGAGGATGCGCGCGAGGCCTTCAACATTTCCTCTGCCGTCATTTCGCTGGGCGCGCATGCGCACTACAACACGTTCGGGATGACCTCGGGCGCGGCCGTCAGCCGCTACCAGGCGACGATCGCGTTCGCCGGCGAGCATTCCAGGGTAGAGACCAACGGCGTCAACCTGCTCAACGGCCGCCAGCACGCCGACACCACGCTGGTCATGGACCATGCGGTGCCGAACTGCGCCAGCCGCGAGGTGTTCCGAGCGGTTCTCGACGATCGCGGCCACTCGGTGTTCCAGGGCCGCATCATCGTGCGGCCGGACGCGCAGAAGACCGACGCCAAGATGATGACGCGGGCGCTGCTGCTGTCCGACGAGGCCGAGGCCGACAACAAGCCGGAGCTGGAAATCTTCGCCGACGACGTCACCTGCGGCCATGGCGCCACCACCGGCGCGCTGGACGAGAGCCTGCTGTTCTACCTGCGCGCCCGCGGCCTGTCCGAAAAGCAGGCGCAGGCGCTGCTGATCCAGGCCTTTGTCGGCGAAGCCATCGAATCGATCGTCAATGACGATCTGCGCGAGCTCGTGATCGCGGCGGCGCAGCGCTGGCTGGAGGCGAGGGCATGACACAGCATCCGGCCGTCAAGAATGGCACTTATGACGTCGCCCGCGTGCGCGAGGATTTTCCGGCGCTGGCGATGCAGGTCTATGGCAAGCCGCTGGTCTATCTCGACAACGCGGCCTCGGCACAGAAGCCGACCGCGGTGCTCGACCGCATGACGGAAGCTTACAAGAGCGAATACGCCAACGTGCATCGCGGCCTGCACTACCTCGCCAATACCGCGACCGAGGCTTACGAGGGCGGCCGCGCCAAGGTCGCGAAATTCCTCAATGCGGCGCGCAACGAAGAGATCGTCTTCACCCGCAACGCCACCGAGGCGATCAACCTCGTGGCGTCGTCCTGGGGCGGCACCAACATCAAGGCCGGCGACGAGATCGTGATCTCGATCATGGAGCATCACTCCAACATCGTGCCCTGGCACTTCCTGCGCGAGCGCCACGGCGCCGTGATCAAGTGGGCGCCGGTCGACGACGAGGGCAATTTCCTGATCGAGGAGTTCGAAAAACTCCTGACCGACCGCACCAGGATCGTCGCCATCACCCAGATGTCGAACGCGCTCGGCACCATCGTGCCGGTCAAGGACGTGGTGAGGCTGGCGCATGCCCGCGGCATCCCGGTGCTGGTTGACGGCAGCCAGGCCGCCGTGCACCTGGCGATCGACGTGCAGGAGATCGACGCGGACTTCTACGTCTTCACCGGCCACAAACTGTACGGCCCGACCGGGATCGGCGTGCTCTATGCCAAGCATGAGCATCTGGTCGCGATGCGGCCGTTCAACGGCGGCGGCGAGATGATCCGTGAAGTGGCGCAGGATTGGGTTACTTACGGCGACCCGCCGCACAAGTTCGAGGCCGGCACGCCGGCGATCGTGGAATCGATCGGACTTGGGGCGGCGATAGACTACGTCAATTCGATCGGCAAGGAGCGGATCGCCGCGCACGAGCACGATCTGCTGACCTACGCCCAGGAGCGACTGCGCGAAATCAATTCGCTGCGCCTGATCGGCACCGCGCGCGGAAAAGGCCCGGTGATCTCGTTCGAGATGAAGGGCGCGCACGCCCATGACGTCGCCACCGTAATCGACCGCCAGGGCATCGCGGTGCGCGCCGGAACCCATTGCGTGATGCCGCTTTTAGAGCGGTTCAACGTCACCGCGACCTGCCGGGCGTCGTTCGGCATGTACAATACGCGAGAAGAAGTCGATCATCTGGCACAGGCGCTGCTCAAGGCGCGGGATTTGTTCGCATGAGTGACACGGCCGAAGTCAAGACGACCAATATGGAAACCCACTCTGCGTTGCCGCCGGAAGAAACCGAGCGGCTCGGCACCGAGATCGTCGCTGCGCTGAAGACAGTGTTCGATCCGGAAATTCCGGCCGACATCTACGAGCTCGGCCTGATCTACAAGGTCGACCTCAAGGACGACCGCGGCGTCGACGTGACCATGACGCTGACCACGCCGAACTGCCCGGCGGCCGGCGAACTGCCGACCATGGTGGAGAACGCGATCGCCAGCGTGCCCGGCGTCGGGGTCGTCAACGTCAACCTGGTGTGGGACCCGGCCTGGACGCCGGACCGGATGTCCGACGAGGCCCGCCTCGTACTGAATATGTGGTGAGCTGGTTTGGTGAAGGCTTAACCGCCTGACCGGAAGATGACAGGCATTGAATTGCCGCTTGGGAATGACGACATGGCTAGCATGAACCCTCCTTCCACTACGACCGCCGCGAAGCCGAAGCCGCGGCCCCGCCCGCAGGTCATGAAGCTGACCGAGGCGGCGGCCGCGCGGATCACCGAACTCACCCAGCGCGCGGACTCCGAGATCGTCGGCTTGCGCGTCGGCATCAAGAACGGCGGTTGCGCCGGGCAGTCCTACACCGTCGAATACGCCCACGAGGTCCGCCCGACCGACGAGGTGGTCGAGGACAAGGGCGTCAAGATCCTGGTCGACCCCAAGGCCGTGCTGTTCCTGCTCGGCACCGAGATGGACTACAAGGCCGACAAGATGCAGGCCCAGTTCATCTTCAACAACCCGAACCAGGTTTCCGCCTGCGGTTGCGGCGAGTCCGTGCAACTGACGCCGGCCAAGGTGTAACTTTCTTCCACCCGCCCCTCGAGGGGGCGGGTCGGCACGCATCGCAGATGCGTGCCGAGGTGGGGTGACAGACTATCCACGCATGATCTGCCGGCGGACGCGGATAGTCCGTCACCCCACCTCGGTTCGCATGGTATGCGAACCGATCCTCCCCCTCCAGGGGAGGATGAAAAGAGCCAGGGCCTCTCGTCATGGACCGCGATTTCCTCACCGACCTGTTCGCCGATTTCGGTCCCGTCACGATTCGAAGAATGTTTTCCGGCCACGGCATCTCCGCCGACGGCGTCAATTTCGCGCTGTCGCTGCGCGCCGGGCTGTTCTTCCGCGCCGACGAACAGACCATTCCGCAATTCGAGGCGGAGGGCTCAAAACCGTTCCGGTATCAGACCAGCACGAAGACAGTGACGGTGAACTCGTACTGGGAATTGCCGGCGCGGCTGTTCGACGATTCGGAGGAATTGTCGGCGTGGGCGAGGGCGGCATTGGCCGCGGCGCAACGCGCGGCGTTGCGCAAGCGGCCAAAGGCGCGCAAGGCTGCCAAGAAGGCGAAGGTCGCGACGAAAGCTGCGAAGAAACCAGCCGCGAAGAAGGTCGCGACCAGGAAGAAGCCTCAGCCAGGAACAAGGTCGTCATCGTGAAGGCCGGTCGCCCGCATGAGCGTTAGCGATATGCGGGGCGGGACGTGCGGCGTCCCGCATGTCGCTAACGCTCATGCGGGCTACATTCCCGCCGACGTTCCACCAGGCCACGCAGCAGCTTAGGCCACCTGGCTCTGATTATCCGCGACGTATTCCGGATCGATCTCGCAGACCACACGGTTGCGGCCGTTGCGTTTGGCGGCGTAGAGGCAGGCGTCGGCGCGGTCGATCAGGCAATCCGTGGTGTCGTTTGGTTTCAGCATGGAAACGCCGACGGAAATGGTGACACGGCCCAGAATCTCGCCGGTGGATTTCTTCTTCAGTTCCTTGGCCATCACGGCGCGTCGGATATGGTCGGCGACCGTCAGCGCCTGACGCAGCGCCGTGGCGGGCAGCAGCACCGCGAATTCCTCGCCGCCGTAGCGGGCGGTGATGTCCTGTCCCTTGATGCTCTGCTTCAGCGACATCGCCACCAGCCGCAGCACCTGGTCGCCGGTGAGATGACCGTAGGAATCGTTGAACGATTTGAAATGATCGATGTCAAACATCAGCAGCGACAGCGGCTCGCAACTCGCCTGCGCGGCCTTCACCGCCAACTCGATCGAGCGGTCGAAATATTTGCGGTTGCCGAGACCGGTCAGCGGATCGGTCAGGCTTTCGGCGCGGATCGCCTCGAGGCTGTGCTGCAGATTGCCGATTTCGGTCTTCGACAGCGCCAGGCGATTCTCCAGCGCCTTGTTGGCTTGCTGCATCTCGCGGGTGCATTTCAAGAGGTCGTCCACCACCGCCGCGATCCGATCGCGATCGGTGGCGCCGCGCAGCTCTTTATGGGCGCCGTCGAGCTTGGCGTCGTACGTCGTCGACATGCCGTGCGCGTCGACGATCAGGCCCATCACGTCGTCGATCTCGCCGATCACGCGGGCGCCGACCTTGTCGATCCGGTCGGAGGCCTTGATGTGGGACAGATAGGTTTCGTAGATCTGTTCGAGATCGCTCTCGCTCAGCGTCCCCGTGCGCGCCAGCATCTCGTTGATGATCTTGTTGAGCGGCGCGTTGTACCCGGTCGCGTAGGCGTACCAGATTTCATAGTTGCGGGGCACGGCGGTGTGCCGGAGGGATTTGATCTGGCCGAGCGCGACTTCGGCAAACGCCAAGGTGCGCTCGTGTTCTTCGAGCAGCGTGACCACTGATCGTCCCCACCAATGTCGAGCGGTGCGTCGCTCGTTGCCGCAATGATTAAATTATCGCGGGCAGGGTAGGGGAGGATGATGAACGGCCGGTAAATGCTGCCGGCCGCGCCGCCGGTTCAGACCCGGGCGCGCACTGGTCGCAGCAGGAACGCCGGCAGATGCGAATGATCGCCGGGTTCCGACTCGACCTCGCGCTGCGGGCGACGCGGTTCGGGGCGGCCGATCGAGGGCACGCGCGACGGCTGCGGAGCGCCCGGCGGCGTGAAGGCCGCCGGTTGCGGACCGGCGCCACGGCCGGCGCCCCTGGGGTGACGCGGTTCGCGTTCGCCCCGTTTCTCGGCGCCGTTATCGCCGCCGCGCGCGGCGCGCGGCTCGCGCTCGCGCCGCGGTTTGCGGCCGCCGCGCGATCCATCGCGCGAACGACGCGGCTGATCGCTCTCGTCGGATGATTCCGAAGCGGTGGCGTAATCGCCCTCGGCGGGCGGAATGTTCTTGCCGATCAAGCGTTCGATCGCGGCGATCGACTTGCTGTCGAGCGAGGTGACGATCGAGATCGCGGTGCCGGCGCGGCCGGCGCGCCCGGTGCGGCCGATGCGGTGCACGTAGTCGTCGGCATGATGCGGCACGTCGAAATTGAAGACGTGGCTGACGGCGGGGATATCAAGGCCGCGGGCGGCGACGTCGGAGGCGACCAGAAGCGGAATCTCGCCCTTCCGGAACTGGTCGAGCGCCGCCGTGCGCGCCGACTGGTCCATGTCGCCATGCAGCGCGCCGACGCTGAAGCCGTGCTTCTGCAGCGACTTGTAGACGATGGCGACTTCGCGCTTGCGGTTGCAGAAGATGATCGCGTTGTTGAGATCCTTGGCGTCGCGCAGCAGGCGGCGGAGCAGTTCGCGCTTGTCGTGCGCCTCGCGGCCGCAGCGGATCTGGAACTGGGAGACGCCGGTCGCGGTCGTCGCGGGCTTTGCGACTTCGATGCGTTCGGGATTGTGCAGGAAGGTTTCGGAGATGCGGCTGATTTCCGGCGGCATCGTCGCGGTGAAGAACAGCGTCTGGCGCGTGAACGGCACCAGCTTGCAGATCCGTTCGATGTCGGGGATGAAGCCCATGTCCAGCATGCGGTCGGCTTCGTCGATCACCAGCAGCTCGACGCCGGTGAGCAGGAGCCCGCCGCGTTCGGTATGGTCGAGCAGGCGCCCCGGCGTGGCGATCAGGACGTCGACGCCACGGGTGAGTTTTGAATCCTGGTCGCCGAACGAGACGCCGCCGATCAGGAGCGCGACGTTGAGTTTCTGGCCGGCGCCGTATTTGTCGAAATTCTCTTTGACCTGCGCGGCGAGTTCGCGGGTCGGCTCCAGGATCAGCGTGCGGGGCATGCGGGCCCGGGCGCGGCCCTTTTCCAGCAGTGTCAGCATCGGCAGGACAAAGGCCGCGGTCTTGCCGGTGCCGGTCTGGGCGATGCCGAGAACGTCGCGGCGGGCCAGAACGTGGGGGATCGCCTGTTCCTGGATCGGGGTGGGGGTCGTGTAACCGGATGCCGCAACGGCGGCGAGAACCTTATCTGAAAGGCCGAGATTGGAAAAAGACATTGAGCCTCTAGTCGACACCGCCGTTCGGAATCGAGGGTAAAAAGGCTGTCGCGTTTTGCCCCGAAACGGCGCGCTTTCGAAAAGCTGGGGGCTCTGACTGACGCAGACGAGCGGCTAACCTTGGGGAATCGCGGTTCGATCCAAGGCCGCATTGAGCGTGAACATAGGGTCGAAATGGCCAAAGTCAATCTTGGAACGGGCCAAACGGCGGAAAAGGCTTAATGTTTTCGCACAAATAACGCCCAGAGCTGTCATTTGGCCGTCAAATGCCGCGTGCCTTCCGGCCGTACGTTAACGCGCGCTCCCGCGGTGTGGCGGGCGGGGCACGGCATTGAACCGCCTCGCGCGAGATGCCGACTACGTCATGAAACGGCCGCAGCTGGCGGGATTGTCGTGCCGGGGGAATTTTGATGAAGCGTTTGATTTCCAGCCTTTTAACGGCGGCGGGCATGATCGCCGCGCTCGCCATCCCGGTCGCCCCGGCGCAGGCCGAAAAGCGCGTGGCGCTGGTGGTCGGCAACAACGACTACCGCAACGTGCCGAAGCTGCAAAAGGCGGTCAACGACGCCCGCACCATGGGGGATACGCTGAAACAGCTCGGCTTCACGGTGATGGTGGCGGAAAACCAGAACCGCCAGGCGTTCAGCCAGACGCTGCTGGCCTTCGACCGCGCCGTCGATGCCGGCGACACCGCGTTCTTCTTCTATGCCGGCCACGGCTTTGAGATCGCCGGGCAGAATTTCCTGCTGCCAACCGACGTGCCGGCGGCGACCGAGGGCCAGGAGGAACTGGTGCGCGACGCCTCGGTGCTCGCCGACCGCATCATCGAGCGGCTGCAGAACCGCAAGGTGCGCACCGCGATCCTGGTGTTCGACGCCTGCCGCAACAACCCGTTCGAGCGCGCCGGCACCCGTGCGGTCGCCGGCGGCGGCGGCCTCGCGCCGATGGTGCAATTGCCGGAAGGCGTGTTCTCGATCTTCTCGGCCGGCCCGCGGCAGACCGCGCTCGACCGCCTCTCCAACGACGACACCAATCCGAATTCGGTGTTCACGCGCACCTTCGCCAGGGAGCTGACGCAGCCTGGCATCAACCTGGTGCAGGTCGCGCAGCGCACGCGGCGATCGGTCAGCGAACTCGCCGAGACCGTCCGTCACAAGCAGATCCCGGTCTATTTCGACCAGATGGTCGATGACGTCTTCCTCAACGGCATGTCGAAGGGCCCGCCGGAAGCGTCGATCAAGCCTACGGAGCCCGCGACAAAGCTGGCCGCGCTGCCGCCAGTGCAGCAGCTCAAGCCGCAGAACGATTCCGTCAACGCGCCGATTGCGATGTTCTCGCGCCACAATGGCGGCTGGACCGTCGTGTTCTCGATCGCCGACCCGACGCTCGGCATCTCCTGGCGCATGGGGGAGGCCGGAGAATTCCGCGAGACCGGCTTCATGGACACGCTCGACCCGCGAACCCGCAAGCGGATGCCGAATCCGTCGGTCGAACTGCCGGCGGATGCGACCGCCGCCATCATCCAGGTGCGCTATGTCGACATGAATGGCGAGCTGCAGGGGCCGTTCCCGATCAAGTTCGACCCCGAAGCGGCGCTGATCCGCGACCAGCGCAAGATCCTCGACATGACCGCCACGAGCTGGCTGTCGTTCCGCGAGTTCAACGGCTTGCTGGTCTATTACACGCATCTGATGTCGTATCGCTGCGCGATCCGCGAAGTGCGCATCGGCATCGACTCCACGGTGCCCGACAAGGTGCTCAAGATGCCGCCCTGCGACATGCGCGATCCCGTTGCGATTCCGCACGAGGCGACGCCGTATCTCAAGCTGGCTCCGCAGACGAGGTCGGTATCGGTGGAATTGACCTACCGCGACGGCAGCGTGTCGGAGATCAAGAGTTTTCGGCGCTGATGCCGAGGGGCTCGTTCGCGGCCCTTTGCGGACCATCGATTGATCGTCCTCTGGGACCTGCCGTCGATCGCTGGTGCGATCGGCGGCAAATAAGTCTGTGGGCGCGTTGCCCGCAGATTGCGCCTGAGGGTTGCTGAAATTACCTTTGCCGCGACATCCCAAGCAGGGGGGCGCCGCGCGGCCTGCGGTGCGGATGTGGGGAGCAGCGAATGGTCGCCGGTGCGGATCTGGCCGATTTTCCGGAATTTTTCGCGCGAAACGGTTGCAAGACCCAAATCCGCCTGAAATTGTTCACTAAATTGCCGCCTGGCGGCAATGATAATCGGAGGTTTTCGGTGGGGCGTGCGGCGGCGGGCACGACCCGAAAAGTACTTGGTCAGGCAAGGTTTAGGTATGTGCGTATCTCAACAGGGTCCTTCGGGTCCGCGTCGGCGGCCCCGCATCCGCTGGCATCGCAGCTTCGCTTGTCCGCCGCTCATGAGCCTGGCCCAGCCGCGCGATGTCTGAACTGACCGCTCCCGTCGGACGCCTGGGTTTGCCGGCCGTGATCGCCGCGTGGCCACAATCGCGCTCCTGGCGTCTGAGCGTCGATCTTTACCCGGCACTCGCCGCCGCCTCACTGCCCTGGTCGACGACGGCGGTCTCGGTATTCATGGCGCTCTGGCTGATCGCGCTGCTTCCCACGATCCGGTGGCCGGTCTTTTTCGAGGGTTTGCGCGCGCCGTCGAGCTATCTGCCGCTGGCCTTGGTGGGACTGGCGCTGGCCGGCATGCTGTGGACCAAGGAGGGCTGGCCCGCAGCTTGGCAAGGGCTCGAATCCCTGGCCAAGCTATTGGCCATTCCGCTGCTGCTCTATCACTACCAACGGTCCGATCGCGGCCACTGGGTGCTGTTCGCATTCCTGGCCGCCTGTGCCCTTCTCATGGGATTGTCTTGGGTGACCTACTTCGCCGACTGGAAACTGCAGTCGGGCGGGATCGCCGGCGTGCCGGTCCGCAACTATATCGATCAAAGCCACGAATTCGCGCTGTGCCTGTTCGTGATGGCGCCGCTGATCCTGTCGCAGGCGGTCAGCGGCAATCGCGTATGGACCCTGGTGCTCGCCCTGGTCATGGTCGGGTTCTATCTCGACATGCGGTTCGTCGTGACGTCGCGCACCGCATTCCTCTATTTCCCGGTCCTGCTGATCATGTTCGCCGTCAGATATCTGAGCCGGCGGCGCGCGATCCTGTTCCTGCTGCTCGCGGCGGCGGTGGAGTTCTCCGTCATCATGTCGTCGCCCTATCTGCGCGATCGCGTCGATCGGACGGTTGGCGACTACCGGGTCGATCGCGACAGCGACGCGGCGACGTCCAACGGCTTGCGACTGGCCTACTGGCGCGCGTCGATCAAGGCGATCGCGGAAGCGCCGGTGTTTGGCCATGGCACCGGCTCAACCCAGCAATTGCTGAGCCGCGCGGCCGAAGGCAGGAGCGGTGAATGGGCCAATGTCGTCCGCAATCCTCATAACCAGACCCTGTACGTCGCGATCCAGTGGGGCGTGCTTGGCTGCCTCGTGCTCTATGCGATGTGGTACTTCCACCTGCAGCTGTTTCGTGGCGCCGGCTTCGCATCCTGGATCGGGCTGGTGATCGTGGTGCAGAACTTCATCAGCTCGCTGCTCAACTCGCATCTGTTCGATTTCCACGAAGGGTGGGTCTACGTGCTCGGGGTCGGCGTCGCGGGCGGCATCGCCGCGAGGGCGCAAGGCCAGTCCGGAGTCGCACAGGCCGAGAAGAGCTAATCTTCGAGAAGAGCTGATCTTGAGGTCCGCGCGGCCGTTCTTGCGCGCCCTCGCTTCCTGGCCGCAGGGCGATGGGCTCCACCCTTCAGGAGGCTGCATCGCTGCTCAGTAGAGATGCGCGATTCCGTCGTCGATGACCGCCTGGACCTCCGCGACCGACTCGCCCGACTTCGCGTGTGTCACGATCGCCTCGGCCAGCGATGGCAATTCCGACCGGCTGGGCCAATGCTCAGGGCTCCACAGCTTCGAGCGGAACACGCACTTCGGACAATGCAGGAAGACTTCGTCGACTTCGACCACGAGGATCAAATCCGGTCGTTTGCCTTCGACGGCCAATCGGGCCTGCAGGGCGGTGTCCCGCACGATCTGCGCGGTCCCGCTGACGCGCAGCGTGTCGCCATGACCCGGGATCATGAAGATCAACCCGATTTCGGGATGCACCAGCAGGTTCTCGAACGTGTCAAGGCGATGGTTGCCGGGACGATCCGCGATTGCCAGCGTTCTATCGTCGAGGACGGCAACGAAGCCGGGCGGATCGCCTCTGGGCGAGACGTCGATCCGGCCGTCGGCGCCACGCGAGGCCACGATCACAAAGGGACAGGCGGCGATGTATCGACGGCAGATCTCGTCGACATGGTCGATGGCTTTATTCCGCGCACGGAAACTCGGCTGCTTGCTGATCTCGCGCAGACGTTCACGTGTCGCGATCACCTCGTCGAATCGCATGGACATGCCATCCTCCAACATTCGCGGTCAGTCCGGCTTGATCTGCGCGGTGCGGATCACGTCGCCCCAGCGTTCGGTCTGCTCGGCGATCAGCCTGGCAAAGTCGGCCGATGATCCCGGCAGCGGCGTTCCGCCGAGGTCCGCCAGCCGGCCCTTGATCGCCGCATCGGCGAGCGCGGCATTGATGGTCGCGTTGAGCTGGGCGACGATCCGGACCGGCGTGCGCTGCGGCACGCCGATGCCGACCCAGCCGAACGACTCGTAGCCGGGGACGGCCTCACCGACGCTCGGGATGTCGGGCAGGGCGGCAGACCGCGCCGCTGTCGTCACCGCCAGCGCGCGCAGCTTGCCGGACTTGACGTGCTCGAGCGACGACAGGATCGGGTCGAAGGCCAGCTGGATCTCGCCGCGCAGCAGGTCGGTCAGCATCGCCGCAGAGCCGCGATAGCGCACATGCACGATGTCGATCCCGGCCATGATCTTGAACAGCGCGCCGGCCATGTGCTGGGGGCTGCCGTTGCCGGCGGAACCGAAGTTCAGCCTGCCAGGGTTCGCCCTGGCGTAGGCGATCAACTCGGCCACGCTGTTGGCCGGAAGCGCGGGGTTCACGACCATGATGAGCGGGATTTGCATGATGCTTGCGACCGGCGCGACATCCCGGATGAAGTTGAAGCCGAGCTTGTCGTAGAGCGTCGCGTTGATCGCATTGAACGAGCCGGCCAGCAGCAGGGTGTAGCCGTCCGGCTCCGCGGTGACGACCGCCTCGGTCCCGATATTGCCGCCCGCGCCCGGCCGGTTCTCGATCGTGCAGGGCTGGCCGAGGCGCTCGGCCAGCCACTGGCCGATCAGCCGTGCGCTGATGTCGGCCGCGCCTCCGGCTGCTTGCGGCACGATCAGGCGGAGCGGCCGCGCGGGGTAGTTCTCCGCGCGTATCGCCAAGGTTGAAGCCGGCAGCGTGGCAATAGCTGCGGCAAGTTGAAGCAATCCGCGGCGCGTGGTGGTCATGCTCTGGATCCTTTTTGCTGCAAATCACGGCGTCACCGTGCCATGCCGTCGCGCGCCCCGCTTTGCGGACGGCTTACTTTGCCCTTACCTTATCCTTCATTTCGCGCGGGAGGCCTGTCGCATCCCGCGCGCCGCGGAGCGCAAGTTGCTGTACCGGTTCGAAAAATACGTGCTCGACACGGACCGCCGGGAGCTGCGGCAAGCCAGCGAACCGGTGCACCTCGCGCCGCAGGTGTTCGACATCCTGGTCTATCTGATCAGCCATCGGGATCGCGTCGTCAGCAAGGACGACCTGATGGCCGCCGTCTGGAACGGTCGCATTGTTTCGGAATCCGCCCTGACGACGCGGCTGAACGGCGCGCGAACGGCGATCGGGGATAGCGGCGAGGAGCAGCGGCTGATCAGGACGCTGCCTCGCAAGGGCTTTCGGTTTGTCGGCGATGTCCTGGAGGAGGCGCAGCCCGCGGATTCGACGGTCAGAGGCGCGCCGGTTGCCGGCCTTGCGCCGCTGGACCAGCCTTCGATCGTCGTCCTGCCGTTCGCGAACCTGAGCGGCGATCCCTTGCAAGACTATTTCACCGACGGGATCGTCGAGGACATCACGACCGAATTGTCGCGGTTCTCCGAGCTGTTCGTGATCGCGCGCAACACGAGCTTCACATACAAGGGACAGGCGGTCGACGTTCGTGCGGTCGGACGCGACCTCGGCGTGCGCTACGTGCTCGAAGGCAGCGTGCGGAAGGCCGAAAAACGCGTCCGGATCACCGGCCAGCTGATCGAGGCCGAGCACGGAAAACACATTTGGGCCGATCGCTTCGAAAGTTCACTCGACGATATCTTCGCCCTTCAGGATCAGATGGCGCACAGCGTCGTGGGCGCGATTGCGCCGAGGCTCGAGCAGGCCGAAATCGAGCGCGCGAGGCGCAAGCCGACGGAAAATCTAAGCGCCTATGATTGCTTCCTGCGGGGTATGGCCCATTGGCACGAATGGACCAGCGCCGGTCATGACGCCGCGCTGAAGCAGTTCTATCGCGCGATCGTACTCGATCCGATGTTTGCCAGACCGCATGCGCTTGCCGCGGGCTGCTTCGTCATGCGCAAGTCGAACGGCTGGACGGTCGATCGCGCGGCCGAAACGGCCGAAGCCAATAGGCTGGCGCGGCTGGGTGCGGACCTCGGCCGGGCGGACGCCGTGGCGCTCGCCTGGAGCGCGCACGCGCTGGCTCACGTCGTCGGCGATATCAAGGCGGGGATCGCGCTGATCGATCATGCCCTGCGACTGAATTCCAGCCTCGCGGTCGCGTGGCAGCGCAGCGGCTGGATCCGCGTCTACGCCGGAGAGCCGGAGCTGGCGATCGAGCACGTCCGAACGGCGATGCGCCTGAGCCCGCTCGACCCGCTGATGCATCTCGCCTACAGCGCGATGGCCTACGGCTATTTCTTTCTGGGAGACCTCGACCAGTGTTCAATCTGGTCCGACCGTGCGCTGCAGATGCGGCCTGACTGGCCGGCCGCGCTGCGTGTCTCGGCGATGAGCCATGCGCTCGCCGGCCGGAAGCCACCGGCGCAACAGGCGATGACACGGCTGCAGGCGTTGCAGCCGACCTTGCGGCTGTCGAACCTGCACGAGCAGATGGTCATCCATCGGCCCGAGCACATGGAGAAGTTTGTCGAAGCGATGCGGAAAGCCGGACTGCCCGAATAGTCGACGCTACTTTTGCTGGATGCGGCCGAGATAGTCGATCACGGCGAGGATGCGTTTTCGCACCACGACTTCCGGGCTGTGCTCCGGCCCGGCCAGCTTCCAGTAGGACGGATCGACGCTGTGGGGCAGGCTGACGATCGGGTTGAATCGCTCGCCCCAGATCGGCATCTCGCGGCTGCCATGTGCCGCAACGGTCTTCGATCCATCGATGGTATGGTACAGCGCGATCGCGGGGAACACGCCGTTGTTGTTTTTCGCCAGCACGGTGAGATCGGGGGGCGCCGTCTTGAGCTGCTCGCGGAGAGGTCCATGGCCCTTGCCATCGGCGCCGTGGCAGCTCGCACAGGACGACTGAAATTCGGACTTGCCGACATCGACGTCCTGCGCGTGAGCCGCGCCCGCGATGGCGGCGGCAACGCCGCTCATCAGCACCCACTTCAGGCAACCGGCGATCATGTCATGTCCCTGCTTACGGCCTCTGACAAAATCCTACTGGCGGCCTGGGCGGCGGGCTTGATGCAGGTCAATGCGTCACGCGCTTTGACCGGGGGCTCGGCATTGCGTCTGCCGGGGTCGCTTCGCGCAGGATGTCTTGCCGGTGCGGGCTTGGCCGATGCAGCGAGCGGACCGGAAGCCGGTGGTCAATGACATGGGCGGCATCGCCTCGAACGATGCCGCCCGATCGCCGGACTAGTTGACCGCCCGCGAATTGCGCCGGGTCAGGGATCGCTGCGCGGGGACGGGCACGGCTACCGGCATCGGAGCGACCAGGCCGGGGAGCGGGATCGGCAGGCCCGGGGCGGCAACTGTGTTCGGGCGCAGCTTGGTCTTCGGGCGCAGCTTGAGGTTCGAAACGAACGCCTTCAGCGCGTGCCGGACGGCGGGCTCGATCCTGGCGCAGACGAACCAGCAGAGCAGGGTGACCAGACCCAGGCTGAGCCACAGCGCCAGGGTCGCATCCAGGCCGGCATCGACCAGGACACGAATGGCCGCGGTGCCGGTGACGTTATGGATCAGATAGAGCGGATAGGTGATCAGACCGAGCGTCCGCAGATAGGCCGGCGCTTCGGCGGAAGCCGTGCCGGCAACGGCGCGGCGGTTCTTGTTGGCGGCCACGGCGATCAGCAACACCGCGCCGGCCCAGACCAGGATCGGCACGATGGCCGACTGATCGGAGATGGCGGGGATGGCGTGCAGCAGGAAGTGCGAGAAGTAGTAGACCTCGGCCACGCCGGCCAGGAATGCCACGCCCACGGCCACCCGCTCGGCGGTCGTCAGCGTCCGGTTCGCCGACATGAACAGCCAGATCCCGAGCGCGAAGAAGCAACCATGGTTCAGCATCCAGGTGGCGCCCGGCACGCGGAACATCAGCACCATCCAGTACAGCATGTCGTTCTGCAGCACGCCCGACAGCACCACCATGGAGAAGGCGTTGAAGGCGGCGCTATAGAAGGTGAGGCCAAAGGCCAGGTGCCGCAGCGTGATCCGCTTGGTCAGCAGCGTGCAGAACACCAGACCGTAGAAGGCCATCTCCGCCGCCAGCGTCCAGTAGACGGCGTCGAGCCAGTGGCCCGTGATGCCCTTGGGCAGGAGCAGCATCGCCTGCAGATAAGGCCAGGCGAACTGGGCTGCCTTGTCGCGCAGGAAGAACAGCAGGATGAGCAGGCTCAGGGTGGAGGCCACCCAGACCGCGGGGTAGAGCCGCAGCGCGCGGCCGAACAAGAATTCCTTTGCCGTGGCGTTGCTCGCGGAATTGGCGATCACGAAACCGGAGATGACGAAGAAGATCTCGACGCCGACCCAGCCGAACCAGGTGTAGGGCGCCGCGTTCGGAAACTGAATGTTGGCGGCGAACAGATGCTCAAAGCTCTGCGGGGCGCCGATCGATGCCCCGGCCCAGGAATAAAACATCAGGTGGAAAATCGCGACGCCGAGAGCGGCTCCGAAGCGCAGCGGGTCCAGCATTGAGAAATAGTTTTTCACGGCCGTTCACCAATCCAGGGGGACAATGCCAGCCGGGATACGGGATGTAGTCCGCGCGCTCTTTGACGAACGTCACACAGAGTTGGGTCGGTGCCCGCATGCGCGGAGACAGGGCGTTACCCTGCAGCGCGAGCAGACGTGTTGCACGGCGATCTGAATTGCGGTTGCCCTGCCGGCGCTGCTGGCAATGCGGCTGCGTGATTCCCGGGGATGACAGGAGGCGGTGAGGCGAGGCCCTGGCCGTGCTCGCGGCGAATTCGAGCGGAAAGGCCGTCCAGAAACGGCTAGCGCGGGTCGCAAAGGCCCTCGGACGATACCCCCCGCAGGCCAAAAAAATACGGCTCCGGAATTACCCCTCGAAACAGAGAAAAGCCGTCATCGCGACAGAAAAGCGGCGATGATTCGGCAAAATTGAGGCCTCTCGGAGGGGCGATATGGTGAACGTTCGGTTAAAAATCGGACCGCCGAGTTGTAAAACCTGAAAATTCGCGTCGATTGTTCCCGGCTGTGGCTGACGGGTGACGGACGAATGGCGGGCTTTTGGCTATCTTGCGACTCGAATTGGTTGCGAGCTGGGACTCGTTTTCGAAGGGTGTAGCCGATGAAAAAGATTGCTTTGATGACTGTGGCCATGTCCGCGCTGCTGACCGGAACGGCATTCGCCGCTGATCTGGCCGCTCGCCCCTATACCAAGGCGCCTGCCGCTGTCGCCGTCTACAATTGGGGCGGTTTCTACATCGGCGGTCATGTCGGAGGGGCCTGGACCAATCAGGAATGGGTCAATACCGCCAATGCGATCCCCGGCGGCAGTTTTGGCGATCTTAGTCCCGGTGAGGGCTTCCGTCAGCGGTCCACGGGCGTTTTTGGCGGTGGCCACGTGGGATACAACTGGCAGGCTAGCAATTTCGTCTTCGGCCTGGAGGGTACCATCTCTGGCCTCGACAACCACGGTGATGTGCTCAACACCGTTTTCGGCGCCGGTCTTGATGACCGCTTCAGCTGGCGCACCGACTGGATGGCGACGATCACTGGCCGCGCCGGTATCGCGGTCAACAACAACCTGTTCTACGTCAAGGGCGGCTATGCCGGCGTGAACAACCGCCTGTCGGTTTCCGACACCGTCCCGGCCTTTGTGGGTTCGGGATCCTCGACGCAGTGGCATAACGGCTGGACTGTCGGCGGCGGCTGGGAATACGGGTTCACCCCGAACTGGATCTTCGGCCTTGAGTACAATTATGCGGCCTTCGAAACCAAGAACTACCAACTCGCCGGCGGGGCGGTGGGCAGCTACGCCTTCGATGCCAAGCCGAAGGACATCCAATCGGCGGTGGTTCGCCTGAGCTACAAGTTTGGTGCTCCGGCCCTCGCCAGGTACTGAGCCGAAGGCGCCGGTTCGCAGATTGCGGACAGGCTGTATCGCTGACAAAAAAGCCCCGGCATGTTCCGGGGCTTTTTCACGTTTGGCCTCATCGCGACGATACGTCAGCCCATGATCGAGTAGCCGCCGTCGACAGGGATCGCCGTTCCCGTGACGAAGTCTGACGCGGGGGAGGCGAGGAAGACAGCGATGCCGGCAAAATCGTCGATTCCACCCCAGCGCGCCGCGGGTGTCCGAGCCAGCACGCGGTCGTGCAGGCCGTCGATCTCCTGGCGGGCGCGCCTGGTCAGGTCGGTATCGATCCAGCCCGGCAGGATGGCGTTGACCTGGATATTGTCGGCGGCCCACGCGCAGGCGCAAGCGCGCGTGAACTGCACGATGCCGCCCTTGCTCGCGGCATAGGCCGGCGCGAAACTGGCGCCGAAGATCGACATCATCGAGCCGATATTGACGATCTTGCCGCCGCCGGCTGCCTTCATGGCGGGGTGAACCGCCTGCGAGCACAGGAATGCGCTGGTCAGATTGGTTTCCATCACCTTGTTCCACTCGGCGATGTCGAGCACGTGCGGCGGTTTGCGGATGCTCATGCCGGCATTGTTGACGAGCAGGTCGATTCGGCCGAATTCGCCGGTGACGCGATCGACCATGGCGGCGATAGCCGCCTTGTCGGTGACATCGGTGGTGACCGCGATCGCCCTGGCGCCGGCCTGCTGGAGCTCGGCGACAGCGGCCGCCGACTTAGCCTCGTTGCGGCCCACCACCGCGACGGCGGCGCCGGCCTGGGCGAGGCCCCGGGCCATGCCGAGCCCGATACCGCCATTGCCGCCGGTGACGATGGCGACCTTGCCGGTGAGATCGAAGGGTTGTGTGGTCATCGTTGTTGTCCGGTTCTCGTTGGATTGCCTGGAGCTGCGACTCTAGCGGTTGCCCTGCCAGATCAGGAGCAGGCCGACGGCGCCGAGCAGCGCGCCATAGCCGGCCCATTGCAGTTGATTGATCATGAAGCTGGATGACGGCCAGTGGATGGCGCCGGTGCCTTGCCCGATCCAGAGCAGGCCGATGGCAAGCGCCAGGAAGCCGATGATCGACAGCGATCGGGCCATGCATTTCCTCCTGGATTTCCACCGGTTGCCGTTGCCGCTTCAGCCGCGGATTGCGGCGGCCGCGGGAAACCATGGCCCGCGGCGACCGTAGCTTTCGATCGAATACAAAGCCGGCCCGTTCCGCAAGTGTCGGAATTCCTCGCAACGCCGTTTCAAGGCACGCCATGAAACGAAGGACGGTCGTCTTCGCGCTTGCGCTGGCCATCGCCGGCGCCGGCGCTTACGCATCATGGCCGCGGCGGGCGGATCTGCGCGGCTTCGATCCGGCTGAAATGGCGCGGTTGGAGACGGCGATGTGGCGCGACTATTACGAGAAGCGCTATGCCGCGCTGCTCGGCCATCTCTATCAGTTGTCGCGGACCGAGTTCGGCTTTGCGCCGCTGGACAGTTTTCGGATCGCCCTGGCCGCCGCGCAGGCCGCGCGCGCGTTCCAGCCGACTCGCTCCCGAAGCGCGGCGAAAGCCGCGCTGCCGGCGCTCGAAACCTATTACCGCCTGCTGTCATCCGCCGTTCCCGGCGGTCTCGACGCCGCGCAGGCCGCCGGTCTCGAACTCGACTGGTGGCAGGCGCGCCGCGAGGCCGTCGCCCCGCAGCAATATGGCGTGACGATCGCAAGGGTCTCGGCGATCATCTACGGCAAGGCGGCGGACGATCCGTCGCTGCTGACCGCCGGCATCGGCCGCGCCGAGGCCATGGCCTATCGCGACGAGATCGGAGAAGCGATCACGGATTCGGACTGGTCCGAGATCGAGTGCCGGCTGCGGCGGGCATATTGGTCGCTGAAGGCGGCGGCGACGGACAACCCGTGAAAGCAGGGGCCACTGCGCGGGCCAATACGCCCCGGCGGCTTCGCTGACGCACGAAAAAGCCCCGGACGAGGCCGGGGCTTCTGGCTGCCGTTATGGCAGATCAATAGGTGTTCGAGTACTTGTCTCAGTATTTGGCAGCGATGGGAGCGCCACCCCAGTTGAAGCGGTACACGACCGATGTCGTGATGGTCTGCACCCACGGCTTGAAGGTGATGTCACGACCATTCTGAACGCCGGCGAGATTGAGTTCGCTGATGTTCTTCGTGTCGTAGAAGGCCGAGCGGTACTCGGTCTTCACGAACCAGCCGGGTGCATTGATGCCGAACAGGCCGAGCGTGTGCTCAACGCCGCCGCCGACGAACCAGCCGGAGCGATCGAAGCCGTTGGTGCTGCCGATCACGCCACCGGTCCGCGTGTCCAACAAGGTAGTGCCATTCCAGTGCGACCCGGAATAACCGCCGTTGACATAGGAGAGCACGTTGGGGGCGACCAGATAGCCGACGCGAGCGCCAGCTGCGTAGCTGTAGTCATTGTTGATGCGGCCCGCAGCGAAGGGGCCCTGATCCTGGATGGTGCCCTTCAGGGAGCCCCATTGTCCATCGGCGAATACGCCGAATACCCAGCTCGGGGTGAACTGCCAATCGTAGCCGGCGCCGACCGTGCCGAGGAACCCGTCGCCGCCCTGCGACTGGTTGATGCCGAGAATGGAGGCACCGGTCGCCGTTGACACCACCCGCGTGTCGGCATTCCAGATGCCGCCGCCGCCGCCGCCGAACACATAGAAGCCAGTCCAGCTGGGCGCCAAGGCCGGGGCCGGAGCCTTGGTGTAGGGGCGGGCCGCAAGGTCAGCCGCAGAAGCCGATCCCGTGAAAGCCGCCAGCGCGGTCAGAGCGAGCAGTACCTTTTTCATCGTCAATTTCCCAGTCCAGATGCGTCAGTTCTGTTTGCTCTGACGTTGCGCGAGCGCCGATTCCCAAAGCCCAGTGCCGCGAATATAGACGGTCCTGCCCAAAAAGCTGTTGCGCGGGGGGCACAGCGACCGGAAAACGAAAGTCGGAGAATTGCCCGGAAAGAGGGTGGATTTGGACAATAACCGGCCGAAAGTCCCGAAAATCGCCCAAAAGCTGAGTTCCCGAGGTGGCGCGGGCGCTTCCAGCAGGGCTGCGAAACCGGGCTGCTCGGTCGTCATGAGATGAGAATCGAGAGGCTCCCGCGCGCACGGCGGAGCGGCTGCCAGAGGGCAGGACTGACGCGATCGTGGCTGGCGAATTGAACCTGACCGGAAACAAGGGGGCCGATATTGCGCGACGTGTAAGGCCCGCCGACGCGGCGTGAGCCTCACACGTCCAGCAGGTCGTCGCTGGCGAATTCGGCCTTGTCGGAGATGAAGGCGAAGCGCGCCTCGGCCTTGGTGCCCATCAGCCGCTCGACCGAATCGGCGGTGCCCTCGCGGTCGTCGGCCAGCAGCACCACCTTCAGCAGCGTGCGCTTGGCCGGGTCCATGGTGGTTTCCTTGAGCTGCGCCGGCATCATCTCGCCCAAGCCTTTGAAGCGGCTCACCTCGACCTTGGCGTTGGCATTGAACTGGCTCTTCAGCAGTTCTTCCCGGTGCGCCTCGTCGCGGGCATAGACCGACTTGCTGCCATGGGTCAGCTTGAACAGCGGCGGCACCGCTAGATAAAGGTGGCCTTCGTCGATCAGCCGCGGCGTCTGGCGGTAGAAGAACGTGATCAGCAATGATGCGATGTGCGCGCCGTCGACGTCGGCGTCGGTCATGATGATGATGCGGGAATAGCGCAGGTCTTCTTCACGGTAGTGTGGCCCGGTCCCGCAGCCGATCGCCTGCATCAGGTCCGACAGCTGCGCGTTCTGCATCAGCTTGTCCTTGCCGGCGGAGGCGACGTTCAGGATCTTTCCGCGCAGGGGCAGGATCGCCTGGGTCTTGCGGTCGCGCGCCTGCTTGGCGCTGCCGCCCGCCGAGTCGCCCTCGACGATGAAGAGTTCGGAACCTTCGGTCGCGGTATTGGTGCAGTCGGCGAGCTTGCCGGGCAACCGCAGCTTCTTCACTGCGGTCTTGCGCGAGGTCTCCTTTTCGGCGCGGCGGCGCAGCCGTTCCTCGGCGCGCTCGACGACGAAGTCGAGCAGCTTGTTGGCCTGCATCGGATTGCCCGAGAGCCAATGGTCGAACGGGTCCTTGATCGCCTGTTCGACGATCTTCTGAGCTTCCGCGGTGGCGAGGCGGTCCTTGGTCTGGCCCTGGAATTCCGGCTCGCGCACGAACACCGACAGCATCACCGCGGCGCCGACCATGACGTCTTCCGAGGTGACCGACGCAGCGCGCTTGCCCTGGCCGATGCGCTCGGCATGGTCCTTCAGGCCGCGCAGCATCGCGCTGCGCATGCCCGATTCATGCGTGCCGCCGTCCGGCGTCGGCACCGTGTTGCAGTAGGAGGAAAGGAAGCCGTCGGCATCCGCGGTCCACGCCACCGCCCATTCGCAGGCGCCGTGCGCGCCGTTGCGGCCCGACTTGCCGGAGAAGATGTCCGGATGCACCAGCGTGTCGGCGTGGATCGCGGCCGCGAGATAGTCCTTCAGGCCGCCGACGAAGTGGAATTCGGCCTCGGCGGGCACATCCTCGATGCCTTTGAGGAGCGCGGCATCGCAGCGCCAGCGGATCTTCACGCCGCCGAACAGATAGGCCTTCGAGCGCGCCATCTTGAAAAGCCGCTGCGGCTTGAACGCGGCCTTGGCGCCGAAAATCTCGGTGTCGGGCTTGAAGCGAATCTTGGTTCCGCGGCGATTGTTGACCTTGCCGAGATCCTGCAGCTTGCCCTTGGGATGGCCGCGCTCGAACGACATTTTGTAGAGTTTTTGTTCGCGCGCGACCTCGACCTCGAGCAGCGAGGAGAGGGCGTTGACCACCGAGACGCCAACGCCGTGCAGGCCGCCTGAGGTCTCGTAGACCTTGGAGTCGAACTTGCCGCCGGAATGCAGCGTGCACATGATGACTTCGAGCGCGGACTTCTTCGGGAATTTCGGATGCGGGTCGACCGGGATGCCGCGGCCATTGTCGGTGATGGAGAGAAAACCGTCGGCGCCGAGCTCCACCTCGATGAAGGAGGCGTGTCCCGCCAGCGCCTCGTCCATCGAATTGTCGATCACCTCGGCGAACAGATGGTGCAGCGCCTTCTCGTCGGTGCCGCCGATATACATGCCCGGACGCCGGCGCACCGGTTCCAGTCCCTCGAGAACCTCGATGTCGGCGGCGGTATAGCCCGCCTCGGCGCTGGACGAGCGCGCTGCGGCACGGGCGGGGGCGCGGCCCTTGGCGTCTGCGCCAAAGGGATCGGGTTTGGCTTTTGCTGCTGATTTCAATGGTTTGGACATGGCTCTTCGTGTGTTGCGCCGCGGCGGCGCGCCGATTCGGTTACGCTGACTATGCCACGGTTGGGCTCAAATAGTGACGGGAGGAGCGGAACGGCCATCCCTCGGGGGTGCGCGGCGAGCCACGTCGTCACACTTATCGCAATTTCAGCGCAGGTAGCCTCTTGCATTCACTTTGGAGTTGCCGGCCACAGCGCGGGCGCCGACGCTCCCCAGGAGGATGTGCGGTGCGTGGCCGTCCGCATGCGTTCCCCGGAGATCACGATCAGTGCCGGCCCTTGTGACTTGAAGTCGTGCAATGGGCTGGCTTAGCTGTCCTTATCGTTGAATTGGTGTAAGGATTCGGCGGCAGACGGGCGGGGAAGGCACTCAGGAGATGCAGGATTTTGCGCGCGCATTGGCTGATTTCGTGCGCGACAATCAGGCGTGGGCCGCCCCGATCGTGATGCTGCTGGCGTTCGGCGAGTCGCTGGCGTTCATCTCATTGCTGTTGCCGGCCTGGGGCGCGCTGGTGGCGATCGGCGCGCTGGTCGGCGTCAGCGGCATCAGCTTCTGGCCGATCTGGCTGGCCGGTGGGCTGGGCGCGGCGCTCGGCGACTGGGTCTCCTACTGGTTCGGCTACCGCTACAAGGAGAAGGTCGCCGAGCTGTGGCCGCTGTCGCGCTATCCAGAGATCCTGCCGCGCGGCGAGGCGTTCGTGCAGAAATGGGGCGTACCCTCGATCTTCATCGGCCGTTTCTTCGGCCCGCTGCGCGCCTCGGTTCCGCTCGCCGCCGGCATATTCGAGATGTCCTACTGGCCGTTCCAGATCGCCAATTTCGTTTCCGCGCTGGTCTGGTCGGCGGTGCTGCTGCTGGTCGGCGACGTCATGGGCAAGCTCGCCGAATGGTTGTGGCGGGTGGTGTAAAGCGGACCGGAATAAGCGCACGATCGGGGTGTTTGCCCGGAGGATACCTGGGCCAATCCTTCTACTGTCGTCTTGTCGTCGTCGCAGCAGCGCAGAAGCGGCAAGCCGCATCCTTCGTCTCACTGGGAGAACTTCACCATGGAACTGACACGTCGTCACGCCCTCACCGGCGCCGCCGCACTTGCCGCTACGCCGATTCTGACGCAAGCCCCGGCCAACGCCGCTACGCCGATCGCCGACAAGCAGGCGCCGAGCTTCTATCGTTACAAGCTGGGCGACATCCAGGTCACCGTCATTTCCGACGGCGTGAACACGTTTGCGCTGGGCGACAGTTTCGTCCTCAACGCCAAGAAGGAAGATGTCGCCGCCGCGCTCGAAAAGGCCTACCTGCCGAAGGACAAGGTCAGCATCCAGTTCGGCCCGCTCGTCATCAACTCCGGCGGCAAGCTGATCGTGCTCGACACCGGTAACGGTCCGGGCGCGTTCGCGTCGAGCAAGGGCAATGTCGGTCAGTTCGCCACCAACATGGCCGCTGCGGGCTTCGATCCGAAGAACGTCGACCTGGTGGTGATTTCGCACTTCCACGGCGACCACATCAACGGCCTGCTCACCGCCGACGGCGCGCCCGCCTTCGCCAATGCCGAGGTGCTGGTGCCCTCGGTCGAGTGGAAATACTTCATGGACGACGGTGAACTGGCCAAGCAGACCAGCGAGCGGATGCAGGGCGTGTTCAAGAACGCCCGCCGCGTGTTCGAGGCCGGGTTGAAGAAGAAGGTGACGCCGTATGAGTGGGGCAAGGAGGTCGCGCCCGGCCTGCTCGCGGTCGAGACCGCCGGCCATACGCCGGGCCACACCTCCTACGTGTTGTCGTCGGGCTCGGGCAAGGTGTTCGTGCAGTCCGACGTCACCAACGTTCCCTACCTGTTTGCGGCCAACCCGGGCTGGCACGCCTTCTTCGACCAGGACCCGGCGATGGCCGAAGCGGCGCGCCGCAAGACCTACGACATGGTGGTGGCGGAGAAGCTGCAGGTGCAGGGCTTCCACTATCCGTTCCCAGGCCTCGGCCATGTCGAGAAGGACGGCAATGGTTACCGGGTGGTTCCGGCGCACTGGAATCCGGTGATCTGACCATAAAGCCTGTCATTCCGGGGCGCTCGCGTAGCGGGCGAACCCGGAATCCAGAGGTTGTCGCGCGAGATTCCGGGCTCGATGCTCCGCATCGCCCCGGAATGACACCCCAATCCCTTGACGCCCGCCGGGCGCGGCCTTATGACCGCGCCCATGAAGATCGCTTCGACCATCGCCATCGCTCGCCGCCGCCGCATCATCGCGGTATGGGCGGACGCTCGCGTTTGAGATCGTCGCCCCTGCCGCCGGATCCGGTCCCGCGGCTTCTTCCTTTCCAAGAAATCGCGATCTGAGACGGCGGCTCCTACGTCAAGCAGGAGTTGGAAATGTATACGCCGCCACCGTTCAAGTCCGACCGCGCCGCGAGCCTCGCGTTCGCGGAGGCGCGCGGGTTTGGGCTGGCCTGCGCGTGGGACGGCGCCAAGCCGGTCGCCTCGTCGCTGCCGTTCTATCTGACATCAGCCAATGACGGCACGCCGCGCGCGGCCTTTCACGTCGCGCGTCACAATCCGCTGGTAAGGCTGGCGGATGGCACCACGCCCTGGGTGCTGGCCGTGACCGGCGCGGACGCCTATGTATCGCCGGACTGGTACGTGTCGCCGGACCAGGTGCCGACCTGGCTCTATCAGGCGGTGCACCTGACCGGGCCGGCGCGGGTGATGTCGGAGGATGAACTGGCCGCGCAGATCGAGGCGCTCAGCGCCAAGTTCGAGGAGCGGCTGAAGCCGAAGAAGCCGTGGCTGTCGTCGAAGATGACGGCCGGGCGGCTGGAGGCGATGAAGAAGGCGATCCTGGGCCTCGAGATGACGGTTGAAGAAGTGGAAGGCAGTTTCAAGCTCAACCAGCACAAGTCCGAGACCGACTTTGCGGCGATTGCCGGAGCGCTGGCCGTGCAGCCCGATCCCGGCGCGCAGCAGATCGCGCATTTGATGAAAGCGACGCGTCCCGACGCGTTCGCCGATGCAACGAACCTCGTAAGGAGCGCGCCATGAGCCTCACCGACAGCCATCCAGCGAAAACCACCACTGCCGCCGCCAAGCCCGCCGTGTTCGTCGACGGCGGCTCCGGCACCACCGGGCTCGGCATTGCCGAGCGGCTGCGGCTGCAGAATGACGTCGTGGTGAAGAACATCGCCGACGACAAGCGCAAGGATCCCGCCTCGAAGCGGGCGCTGCTCGGCGAAGTCGATCTCGTCATCCTCTGTTTGCCGGATGATGCGGCGAAGGAAACCGTGGCACTCATCGACGGCATGGGGGCGAGCGCGCCGAAGGTGCTGGACGCCTCGACCGCGTTTCGGGTTGCGCCTGACTGGGCCTACGGCTTTCCCGAATTGACGCCGGACCAGGCCGACAAGATCAGGACTGCCAAAAAAGTCTCCAACCCCGGCTGCTATCCGACCGGGGCGATCGCGCTGCTGCGGCCGTTGGTCGATGCCGGCCTGCTGCCCGCGGACTATCCCGTCACCATCAACGCGGTGAGCGGCTATTCCGGTGGCGGCAAGACGATGATCGCGAGTTTTGAGGACGGCAGCGCGCCGTCGTTCGAACTGTACGGCCTCGGCTTCGAGCACAAGCATCTGCCGGAGACGCAGCTCTACTCAAAACTGACGCGGCGACCGATCTTCGTGCCGTCGGTCGGCAATTATCGGCAGGGCATGCTGGTCTCGGTGCCGCTGCATCTCGACACGCTGCCAGGAAAGCCTTCCGGCGCCGATCTGCATGCCGCGCTGGAGAAGCGTTATGCGGGCAGCCAATACGTCAAGGTGATGCCGCTGGAGAATGCGGCGAGCAAGGGCGGCCGGATCGAGCCCGAGGCGCTCAACGAGACCAACGTGCTCGAATTGTATGTCTTCGCCAGCGAGAAGCATCGCCAGGCGGTGCTGGTCGCGCGGCTCGACAATCTGGGCAAGGGCGCGTCGGGCGCGGCCGTGCAGAACATGCGGCTGATGCTGGGCCTCGCCGACAAGTAGATCGGGCGCTGCCGCGGGGAGGGCAGGGTGGACGAAGCGACGCTGCAATTCTACCGCGGCCATGCCGAGGCCTATGCCGCGCGCGAGATCACCTCGCGCAAGGCGCGGCTTGGCGCTTTCCTGGCGCAGCTCGCGCCCGCCGCGCGCATTCTCGAACTCGGATGCGGCGCCGGCGGCGACACGGCCGAGATGCTGGCGCAAGGGTTTGACGTCCGCGCCACCGACGGCTCGCCGGAAATGGCCGCGGTCGCCGCGAAGCGGCTCGGCCGCCCGGTCGACACGCTGCTGTTCCACGAACTCGACGCGGTCGCTGCATATGACGGCGTCTGGGCCAATGCCTGCCTGCTGCACGTGCCCCGCGATCAGCTGGCGCACGTGCTTTCGCTGATCTGCCGCGCGCTGAAACCGGGCGGTGTGTTCTTTGCCAGCTACAAGGAAGGCGAGGAGGGCGGGCGCGACGCGCTCGATCGCTACTACAACTATCCCTCGCAGGAATGGCTGCGCGCCACCTATGCCGAAGCGGGCAACTGGAATGCGCTGTCGATGGAGCGCGGTGAGGTCAAAGGATTTGACGACAAGATGGCCGCGATGCTGCTCGTCGTCGCGCGCAAGGCGAACTGAAGCCGGCACGCCAGGTCCAGATCCTGATCAAAAAATAATCACGCTGCGCTGCAGAGGAATTCGGCGCGCTCATGTGGCTGAGCGGCTACAGCATTGTTCCCCGAATCCCGTAGAAATACGGATCAACGGCCGGACGCGTTCGCGTCGGGAATGATTTGGAATGCCGGATTGGGAATGAGGTTGATGAAATTGAGGAAGTACGTCTTGGCCACCCTGCTCGTCGGCCTCGGATCCGCCCCGACACTCGCCGCAGACCTCGCCGCCCGCCCTTACACCAAAGCGCCCGCCCTGGCCGCCGTCTACGACTGGACCGGCTTCTATGTCGGCGTCAATGCCGGCGTCGGCATCGGCCGCGATCGGCTTCAGCAGGACTTCCTCCAGCTTGTCGGATCTCCCTATTCGTTCTACGCCGCACCTCAGGGCGGCTTCGGCGGTGGTCAGGTCGGCTACAACTGGCAGACCGGTTCGATGTTCGGTCCGATCGTGTTCGGCGTCGAGGCGGACATTCAGGGCGCCGGCCTGAGCGACGACCGCACCAATTTCGGTGTCGCCGGCACCAACACCAGGTACGGGCAGAAGCTCGACTGGTTCGGCACCGCGCGCGGGCGCGTCGGCATCGCCAATGGTCCGGTGCTGAGCTACTTTACCGCCGGCTACGCGTTCGGAAACGTCAGAACCGACGTGACGCAGACCGATGGAGTGGCCACCGCGGCATTCTCGACTGACCGCCTGCAGAGCGGATGGGTCGTCGGCAGTGGCGTCGAAGCCGCGCTTGGCGGCAACTGGACCGGCAAGATCGAGTATCTCTACCTCAATCTCGGCAACAAGGTCGACAATTCCGCGCTTCTGGCTGCGACTACCCCGCTCGTCAGCGAGATTCGCGAAAACATCTTCCGTGTCGGCCTGAACTATCGCATCGGCGGCACACCCTATGCGCAGGTCGCGGCGGCCAATTGGAGCGGTTTCTATCTCGGCGGCAATTTCGGCTCCGGCACCGGACGGGATCGCAGTGCGTTGAACCTGCCGACGGGGGGCGTCACCGAGAGCTTCAACCTCTCGCCCGACGGGTTCATTGGCGGCGTGCAGGCAGGCTACAACTGGCAGGCCGCCAATTGGGTGTTCGGTCTGGAAGCCGACTTCCAGGGCAGCACGCAAAAAGACGACAAGACCTGCGTGGCCCTCTGCTCGCCGGGTAATGCTTTCGCAGCCTATGATGCCACGCTGCCATGGTTCGGCACGGTGCGGGGGCGGCTCGGCTATTCGGTCGGATCGACCCTGTTCTATGCGACCGGCGGTCTTGCTTACGGCAGCGTCAAGACCAGGATCAATACGTTCTCGTTTGTCGGCCCGCAGACGCAATCGTTCTCGAACACCAAGACCGGCTGGACGGCGGGCGCGGGCATCGAAACGCCGTTCACGCTGCTCGGATTGCTCGGCCCGAACTGGACGACCAAGACCGAGTATCTCTATGTCGATCTCGGCACGTCCACGGACAATTTCACCTTTGCCATATTCCCGACCACCTCGACGCGGTCGGTGACCGAACACATCTTCCGCACCGGGATCAACTATCACTTCAACTCGCCGGTGGTGGCGAAGTACTGAGCGCGGTTCGAGCGACGCGAATGAAAAACCCCGGGGCCGAACCCCGGGGTTTTTGCTGTGGCATTCGAACGGCGGACCGCCGGCGGCCACGGCGCGCGTAACAGGTATGTCAATTATCCGCCGCCGGAGCGACGGCGAACCCATTATACAAATTCTGCAAACGGGAGATCGCTCGGGATGGGAAACGGGCGACGCCCGGCTGGGAGGGCGGCTGGCGGAGAGAGATGGGGTCGTTGCAGTCCGGCAGGAAGATCGTCGGAATCCTTGTCGTCGTGGCGATCGGGCAGATCATCGGATGGGGTACGGTCGGCCTGCTGGCCGTCGTAGGCCGGGAAGTCGCCGCCGACCTCGGCATGGACATCTCGGCGGTGTTCGCCGGCAATTCGGTCTTCTACGTATCGATGGGCCTGTCGGCACCGCTGCTCGCCGGGGCGTTCATCCGTTTCGGGGCACGGCGGGTGATGATCGCAGGCAGCATCATCGCGGCGCCGGGCTTCGTCCTGCTGGCCTATTCGGCCGGCCCGGCGTCGTTCTTCGCCGCATGGGGCGTCCTCGGCATCGCCGGCAGCGCGACCCTGGCCACCGCGACCTATATCCTGCTCAATGAGATCGCGGGCCGCGAAGCCAAGCGCGCAATCGGCGCCTTGATGATCGTGACAGGGTTGGCCAGCAGCCTGTTCTGGCCGACCACCGCGTTTCTTTCGGCGGCGCTGGGCTGGCGCGGCACCTGCCTCGTTTATGCCGGGCTGATGATTCTGGTCTCGCTGCCGCTCCACGCGTTCGGATTGCCGCGTCGTGCGAGACGGGAAGCGGATGTCGGCCCGGCGCATTCGCGTGGCGGGCCCGCCATCGTCCGCAAGAGCACGTTTCACCTGATCGTGTTGGCCACCATCCTGTGCGCGTTTGTCACCTTCGGATTCAACGCCACCATGATCGAGCTTCTGAAGGCCGAGGGCATGACGGCGGCGCAGGCCGTCACCTTCGGCTCGCTGCTGGGCGTGTTTCAGGTCAGCGCCCGCGGGCTCGATTTTCTCGGCGGCGGCCGATGGGACGGGATCACGACGGCGCTGATCGCGACCGCCACCATGGTCGTGGCGATCCTTCTCCTGATGACATCGGGCGGATCGTACTGGATCGTCGCGATCTTCATCCTGTTGTATGGGCTCGGCAGCGGCGCGCTGGCGGTCGCGCGCGCGACGATCCCGCTGGTGTTCTACGACAGCGCCGAATTCGCCAGAGCGACATCGCGCATCGCGCTGCCGCTCAATCTGATCTCGGCGGCGTCTTCGCCCATCCTCGTCGGACTGCTGTCGAACTTCGGCAGCCGCGCCATGCTCGGAATTGGCGTGCTATGCGCGAGCGCAGCGCTGCTGACGCTGTACGGCCTCAGCCGCCACCGGCCGGCGAGGCGGCCGGTCGCGGCGAATTAGCTATTCGGCGGTGTATCTCGCCGTCAGGGTGTGGTCATGCACGCTGGCGGAAAAAACAATCACGGCCTTGGGCGACAGTTCGGCCTGAAGCTTGCCGCGCATCAGGTTCGGGGTCGCCGGATTGAGCTGGACGGTGACGGTCTTGCCACCATCCAGAATCGTCGCGCGCCCTTTCATGTCCTTGGTCGCGACCGGCGATCCGTCATGGTCGCCCACATAGAAGGTGATGTCGAGACCGCTTCGCACGAACTCGATCGGGTGACCTGCGGATGTGACGACGGCGCCGCCATTACTGCCTTTCGTCGCTTCAGCGGCTGCAAGACCGGGCAGGGCTGCCATGGCGGCGAACAAGGCCGGGAAGATCCATTTTCGCATGTTGCAAGTTCCTCGGGTTGAGCAGAGATCAATAGGCTTCCGCAGGGGCGAGCGTGGTGGCGTGTTCGGCCAGCAGCCGTTCCAGCGGCTTCCGGCCGAACATCAGGAACAGGATCGGCGTCACCACCGTGTCCAGCAGCGTGGCGCTGAGCAGTCCGCCGAAGATGGTCACGGCGACCGGATGCAGGATTTCCCGTCCCGGCTCGTCGGCGCCAAGCAAAAGCGGTGTCAGCGCCAGCCCGGCGCACAGCGCGGTCATCAGCACCGGGCTGAGCCGCTGCATGCTGCCGCGCACGATCAATCCGGTGCCGAAGCGCTCGCCTTCGTGGATGGCGAGATTGATGTAGTGCGAGATCTTGAGGATCCCGTTGCGTGCGGAGATGCCGGCCAGCGTGATGAAGCCGATCATCGACGCCACCGACAGCGGCTGATCGGCGATCGTCAGCGCGGCGACGCTGCCGACCAAAGCGAGCGGGATGCCGCCCATGATGATCAGCGCCAGTACCGCCGACCGATAGCGGCTGTAAAGCACGATGAAGATCATCGCCAGCGACGCCAGCGAGAGGATTCCGATGCGCAAGGCGGCTTCTTCCTGCGCCTGGAAGGCGCCTTCGAGATTGGTCGTGTAGCCCTGTGGAAAATCCAGTTCCGCGAGCGCCTTGCGGATATCGGCGGCGATGGCCCCCATGTCGCGGCGGCCGTCGCCATTGCCGTAGACCACGATCCGGCGCAGGGTTCCCTCGCGCTGGATCTGGTTCGGCCCATCGGTTTCGATGACTTCCGCCAGCGCGCTCAACGGCACGAACTCCAGGCCGGTCGGAACCAGAAGCTTGTTCAGCCCGGTCGTCGAACGGTCCTGTTCGGCGAGCCGGATCACGACGTCGAAGCGCCGGTTGCCGTCCACGATCTGCGAGACCTTTCGGCCGTTCGACAGCGCATCGAGCGTCTGGGTGATGGCGGCCGGCGTCAGGCCGTGCAGCGCGGCGCGGGTGTGATCGACCTCGACGCGCAGCTGGGGGATCAAGACCTGCTTTTCGACCTGGAGATCGACCAGCCCGGGAATCGACGACAGGCGCTGACGCGCGGTCTCGGCCAGCCGGCGCAATTTATCGAGGTCCTGGCCGAAGATCTTCAGCACGATCTGGGCGCGAACACCCGATTGCAGGTGATCCAGCCGGTGGCTGATCGGCTGGCCGATGGCGACCGATGCCGGCAACCCCGAAAGCGTCTCGCGAATGGCCGCGTAGATGTCCTCCTTGCGCCGCTTCGACGCGGCGAGGTCGACATCGATCTCGCTGTAGTGCACGCCTTCGGCATGCTCGTCGAGCTCGGCGCGGCCGGTCCGCCGCCCCACCGACTTCACCTCGGGAACTTTCGCCAGCAACTGCTCCGCCAGCAGCCCGAGCCGGTGCGATTCGGCGAGCGAGATGCCCGGATTGTACTGCAGCGCGAGAACCAGCGTGCCCTCGTTGAAGGGCGGCAGGAAACTGCGCGGCATCATCGTCGCCGCATAGCCCGCCGCCACGACCGCGGCCGCCACCAGGCCGAGCACCGGTCCGCGCCGGCCGAACGCCCAGCCGAGCAGGCGTCGGTTGGCCGCCTGCAGCTTGCGGACCACCGCGCTCTCACGGTCACCGGAATGCGTGCGGCCGGACAATAGATAATAGGAGAGCACCGGCGTCACCGTCACCGATGTCAGCAGCGACGCCAGGATCGAGACCACATAGGCGATGCCGAGCGGCGCGAACAGCCGGCCCTCGATGCCGGGCAGCGCGAACAGCGGCACGAACACCAGAACGATGATCATCGTCGCGTAGACGATGCTCGAACGCACCTCCTGGCTCGCCCTGGCGATGACGTCCAGAACGGGGAGCGGTGTCGGGCTTGCGGAATTGTCCCGCAGGCGCCGCAGGATATTCTCGACATCGACCACGGCGTCGTCGACCAGTTCGCCGATGGCGATGGCGAGGCCGCCGAGCGTCATCGTGTTGATGGTGAGACCCATGGCGCGAAACACCAGCACCGTGGTCAGGATCGAGATCGGAATGGCGGTCAGGGAGATCAGCGTGGCGCGCCCGTTCATCAGGAAGATGAACAGCACCAACGCGACGACGATGGCCGCCTCGACCAGCACCCGTTTGACATTGCCGATCGAGGTCTCGATGAACGTCGCCTGACGAAACTGGACGTTGGTGATGCCGACGCCGGCGCGCATGGTGCGCTGCATGTCCTTGAGCGCCCCCTCGACGTCGCGGGTCAGCCGCACCGTGTCGGCCGCCGGCTGCTTCTGCACGCTGATGATGACCGCGCGCTTGCCGTTGTAGCCGGCGTCGCCGCGCTTGGCGCGGGCGGCAAAATCGACCGCTGCGACCTGCTTGAGCAGGATCGGCTGGTCATCCCGCGTGACGACAACGGTGCTGGCCAGATCCTCGAGCTGCCGGCTCAGGCCGACGTTGCGGATCAGATATTCGCGGCCGTGCTGGTCGACGAATCCGCCGCCGGTGTTGGTGCCGAACCTGGCCACCGCCTGCTCGATCTGGTCATGCGTGATGCCCAGCGCCTGCATGATGCCGACGTTCGGGGTCACGCGGTACTGCCGCACTTCGCCGCCGATCGGGATCACCTGCGCCACGCCCGGAATGGCCAGCAGCCGCGGCCTGACGACGAAATCGGCGATCTCGCGCACCTCCATCGGCGACGCAGCGCCGTCGCTGGTCAGCGCGATCAGCATGATCTCGCCCATGATCGAGGAGACCGGTCCCATTTGCGGGTTGAGGTTGGACGGCAGCTGGTCGCGGATCAGCGCCAGCCGTTCGGCGACGAATTGCCTGGCGCGATAGACATCGACGCCCCAGTCGAACTCGACATAGACGATCGAGAGTCCGACGCCGGAAACCGAGCGCACCCGGATGACACCGGGCATGCCGTTCATCGACGTTTCGATCGGAAACGTGACGAGTTGCTCGACTTCCTGCGGCGCCAAGCCTTCGGCTTCGGTCAGGATGTTGACCGTCGGCCGGTTGATGTCGGGAAGAACGTCGATGGAGACGGTGGGCAGCACAAACAGGCCATAGCCGACGAGCGCCGCCGCGACCGCCAGCACGAACAGGCGGTTGCGCAAACTGGTCTGGACGATGAGCTTGAACATGGCGCGGCCTCACCGGATCTGGTTGATGAGGTCGGTGCCGCGGACCACGATTCGCTCATGCTCGCTGATTCCGGCCGCCACGACGACGCGGCCGGCGTCGACGGGGAAGATGCGGACCGGCTTCGGCTCGAAGCGTTCCGGCGCGGTATGCTGCCAGACGATGTTCTCGCCATTGTTGCTTCGAACGACCGCGTCGCGCGGGAAGATGAGGCCCGTCACCGGCGTGCCGCGCTGAACCATCACGGTCAGCGGCTGGCCGATATTGAGCCCTGCCGGCGGCTCCGGAATCGCGAAATGAACGACGGAGGCGTGCTGGCGCAGCGCGCGGCTGGTGCCGAGGAACGACAGCGCGATCGGCGGTCCGGTGTGCCCGATCGCGGTGGCCTCGCCGGGGCCGTCCGCTCCGATGTCGTCATAGGCGAGCGCCTCGACCCACAGGTTCTTCGGGTCGGCGATCTGGAACAGGATGTCCTGCGGCTGGATCACCTGGCCCGGCACGACCTTGGCCGAGGTGATAATGCCGTCGGTCGAGGCGCGCAACACCTCAAGCCCGGTCCGCGAGTTTCGCGTGGTCTCGCGCCGCGCCCGCAGACCCTCGAGTTCGCTTTCGAGATCGTTGACCTGACCTTGCGGCACCGCGCCGCGCTCCGCCAGCGGCCGCAACCGCCGCAGCCTGTTCTCGGCGATCGCGATCAGCTGTTCGATCTCGCCGACCTTTTCGAGGATGGTGGTGCGATCCGCGACCGGCAGCAGCGGTTCGATCTGGACCAGAATGTCGCCCTTGCTGACGGTCTGCCCGATGCGCGGGATCGACGTGTCGCCCTGGATGACGCGACCGCCATAGACGCTCTGCACGATGCTGCTGCGGTTCGGATCGGCGATGACGCGGCCCATCAAGTTGATCGCAGGCCGGATCGTGCGCGGCTCCGCGGAGGCGGTGCGGACATCGAGCAGGCGCTGGGTCGGCTTGGCGGCGAAGGCCGCGCCGTCCTGCAAGCGCCTCGGCGCGTCGCTGAGCGCTTGCGCCGGCGGCGTGCCGGTTCCATTCGCGTTGTTCCGGCTCTGGCCGATCGAGATGGCGGCGGCCAAGATGCTCACGCCCGCGAGCAGCGCCGCGGTCGTGGCGGCGAGTTTCAGGCCGCGTCGTCGCGAATAGCCGAACAGAAGTCCGAACGCCAACGCGGCGAGGACGAGTCCGGCGCTCGATCCCGGCGACCAGCCGCCGTCCTGCCTTGCGGTTACAGTGGTGGCCTGCGGCAGGGTCAAAGAATCGACCAGCAGGTCGTCGCCCTTCTTGGCATTGATCGAGAACAGCACCTCGACCGATCCTGCCAGCTTGCGGTCGGGAAGATCGACCGTGTACACGCCCTCGGGCGTCCGCCTGGCCTCGACGGCCGGGGCGTCGCCGATGGTGACCTGCACGGTCGCGTCCGCGATGGGTTCGTTGGACGCAGCATCGTCGATGAAGACCGCAAGGCGATCATCCTTCAGGATGCCGACAATCTCATACAGGTCGGAGCGGGCGGCGACGCGCGGAAATCCCGCGGCTGCCACCATCGATTTCTCGTCGTCGTGATCGTGCCCTTCGTGGGCAACCGAAGCGGCCAGTCCCAGAAAAATGACCACCAGACAGGCAAGGCCGGCGGCGCCAAGCCTCGCGAGCCGCCCTCTCGGGCGGCATGGAATCGTCGACATTTCAAGATTTCCTCAGACACGCGAAAAGGCTGCGGCCGGATGGCCGCGCAGGCTACGCGATGCTGAGGGTACTCGGGGGGCGGATCAGTCCGGCGGGCTCGACGCCGTCGGCGGTTTCGAAGGTCGGCGGTTCGACGGCTCCGAGCAGATCGAAGGAGCGGACCAGCGCAACGGGCGCCGGCATGATCATGGCGGGAGCAAAGATGCTCCAGCACAGATTGAGGCCGCCATTCTTGTCGATATCCGGTCCCTTATGAACGTGGCCTTCGGCGTTGCTGCCGTGGTCGTGAACGTGACCGGACAGTTTGTCATGGAAATGCGCCGAGCCGCTCAGGGTGACCGATGGCTCCGGCATGATCTCGACGGCCGCCAGCGCCTGGGAAATCGAGATCAGCGCGCTCTGCAGCACAAACGCCGAGATCGCCACGACCATGACGGCCCTGGCGCATTTTCGCAGGCGTTGGAGCGATCTGTGCATCACGGCCGTCAGCTAGGTGAATATCGGTGCTTTTTCAAGGCCCCTCCGGGCGGCGTCACAGCACCCGGAAAATCGCCAGCGCCAGCACGGCCTGGGCGAAAAAGCCCACGGTGAAGGCCAGCGTGCGGAACACCGGCAGGCCGAGCGTGTAGACGATCAGATGCGCGACGCGGGACCAGAAATAGACCGCGCAGGCCAGCACGGTCCATTTTGTCGAATAATCGATGGCGTTGAGGATCAGCACCAGCGGCGCGAAGATGATCAGGTTCTCGACCGCGTTATCATGCGCGAACATCAGCCGGTTGGCCCAGTCCGCTTGCGGCTTGTCGTTGCGCGAGGGGTTGGCCATGGCGCCGGCAAGGCCGCGCACCTGGCAGCGGTTGACGACATAGGGAATCCAGAGCAGGCCGGTCAAAATCACCGTCAGCGTCAGCCAGAACAATTCACGCGTCATTGGTTCCCCCTCGAAGGATTTCGATTCCCGGCATGGGATATCGGATTATAGCGGGCGGTTGCGGGAGGCGCTACGCGCGGACCTTGACGTAGCTGCCGGGTGCATCTTCCAGCGGCGGCAGTTCCTCGGAGCCGACGGCGCGCGCGGGCACGCGCTCGGCGTCCAGGTCCTCGATCCATTGCCGCCAGTCGGGCCACCACGAGCCCTTGTGCTCGGTGGCGCCCTTGATCCAGTCGGCCAGCTTGATGTCCTTGATCCTGTCGTTGGTCCAGTACTGGTACTTGCCCGCCGCCGGCGGGTTGACCACGCCGGCGATGTGGCCGGAACCCGACAGCACGTATTTCACCGGGCCGCCGAAGAATTGCGAGCCGTACAGTACCGACTCCGCCGGCGCGATGTGGTCCTCCCTGGTCGCCAGATTGTAGATCGGCACCTTGACCTTCGAGAGGTCGAGCAGCGTGTTGTCGAGCACCATGGTGCCGGCGGTGAGGCGGTTCTCCAGATAGCAGTTGCGCAGATAGAACGAGTGATTGGCGGCTGGCATCCGCGTGGCGTCGGAATTCCAGTGCAGCAGGTCGAAGGGCGGCGGCGGCTGCCCCTTCAGGTAGTTGTTGACGACATAGGACCAGATCAGGTCGTTCGAACGCAGCATGTTGAAGGCCATCGCCATCTTGCTGCCCTCGAGCACGCCGGTGGCCTCCATCTCCTTTTCCAGAGTAGCGATCTGGTCTTCATCGACGAACACCAGCAGATCGCCGGCATGGGTGAAGTCGACCTGCGCGGCAAAGAACGTCGCCGAGGTCACGCGCTGGCGCCGCTTCTCGGCGAGCCAGGCCAGCGTCGAGGCGAGCAGGGTGCCGCCGACGCAGTAGCCGGCGGTGTGCACCTTCATCTCGCCCGTCACCTTCTCGATGATGTCCATCGCGGTGAGCGGGCCTTCCTTCATGTAGTCGTCGAAGGTCTTCTTGCCGAGTTCCTTGTCCGGATTGACCCAGGAGATCACGAACACCGTGATGCCCTGGTCGACGCACCATTTGATGTAGGATTTTTCCGGCTTGAGATCGAGAATGTAGAACTTGTTGATCCAGGGCGGCACGATCAGGAGCGGCGTGCGCAGCACGGTCTCCGTCGTCGGCGTGTACTGGATCAGCTGCATCAGCTCGTTCTGAAAGATCACCTTGCCGGGCGTCGTCGCCATGTTGACGCCGACGACGAGGTTCGCCGGATCGGACTGTCGGATGCGCAGCGTGCCGCGGCCGGCCTCGATGTCCTCGCTCAGCATCTTCATGCCGCGCACGAGATTGTCGCCGCTGGACGCCAGCGTCTCGCGCAGCACCTCGGGATTGGTCAGCACGAAATTCGACGGCGCGATCGCGTTGGTGATCTGCTGGACGTAGAACGCGGCCTTCTTGCGGGTGTGCTCGTCGATGCCTTCGGCGTTCTTCACCAGGTCGTTCGCCCATTGCGTGGTGAGCAAATAGAGCTGCATCACGAAATCGAAGAACTGGTTCGACTTCCACTCCGGATCCTTGAAGCGCTTGTCGCGCGGCGACGGCTCGATCGCGGGCTTGGTGTCGGCTTCGCCGGCCATGCGGCGCGCGGTCTGGCCCCAGAGGTCGAGATACGCCTTGCCCATCCGGGTCTGGATGTCTTCGGCGCGCTCCTTGTTGGCCATCCAGTATTCGGCGACCTTGGTGAAGGTCTTGATGACTTCGCCGATTTCGCTCGGCGGCTTGCCCTGCGCTTCGCCACCTTCGCGCGGCTTCAGATAGGCCGCGAGTGCCTGGCCGCTCGTCTCCATCGCTTTCGCGATGTTCATGGCGAAGGCTTCGGCGTTGAAGGACTTTGAGGCCTGAGTTTCGGAGTTGACGTCGCTCATGAAGGGGACACTACAGAGTCATTTCGGTTTCGTCACCGCGCGGATTGACCGCAATCGAACGGGTGTTAACTGTGTTGCGCTGCGATAAAGTTTGCGTGTGCACACACGATGTACATATTGCAGCCGCACCGGTCACATTTGCTGTTTGGGCTTTAATCGTTTCGGGCGACAATGGTTTGAACGGTTTGGGCGAAATCGACGGCATGGGACGATCGGCGTTGCAAGGCCTGTACCAGCGGCCTCCTGAAGCAGGGGTCTTGCAAGCGGTCGATGGTGCAGCTTTTGCGGGTAGGTGGGGATTTTCGGACGGATGCCGGCTGACCGAACGATAAGGCTGTGGTCAATCGCGGCGATGCTGGCGTCGGCATCGGTGCTCGGCGGCTGCTCGTCGCAGATCGCAGACATGCCCGCCATCGGCTTGCCGGCCGACGCGCCGGAGCGGCCCAAGGAACCGGGCGGTTATCTGCCGGTGCATGACATGCCGCCGGAACGCCACGAAGAGGCGATCAAGCCCGCCGAACTCGCCAAGATCCAGTCCGAACTGGCGGCGGCGCGGGACCGCCAGGCGGTGGCCTCGGCCCCGGCAAAGCCAGCCAGAAAACACCCGGCCGAAACCAAGACGCCATAAGAACTGGCGCCGCCGCCCTCCCGTGCTAAAAGGACCCCATTCAACCGCATTGCGGGTCCAGAGCCCTTGGGATCACGCGCCGAATTCGCGCTAAATCATTGATTGAGCACGATTTCTAACTGAAACTCGATCCGGTTTCGGTGGCGCGAGATTCTCCCGATTCTGTCCCCCAGGGCTGTCGGAGCAAGGGTTCCATGGAAGATTTTTATCGCATCCGCCGTCTGCCGCCTTACGTGTTCGAAAAGGTCAACCAGGCCAAGGCGGCGGCGCGGAATGCCGGGGCCGACATCATCGACATGGGCATGGGCAATCCGGACCTGCCGACGCCGCCGCACGTGCTGGAGAAGCTGAAGGAGACGCTCGGCAAGCCGCGCACCGACCGCTACTCGGCGTCCCGTGGCATCAACGGGCTGCGCAAGGCGCAGGCGGCCTATTACGGGCGGCGCTTCGGCGTCAAACTCAATCCGGACACCCAGGTGGTGGCGACACTGGGCTCCAAGGAGGGGTTTGCCAATGTGGCCCAGGCGATCACCGCGCCTGGCGACGTGGTGCTGTGCCCCAACCCGAGCTATCCGATCCACGCCTTCGGGTTCCTGATGGCGGGCGGCGTAATCCGCTCGGTGCCCTCGGAACCGACGCCGCAGTTCTTCGAGATGGTGGAACGCGCGATCATCCATTCGATCCCGAAGCCGCTGGCGCTGGTGGTCTGCTATCCCTCCAATCCGACCGCCTATGTCGCCGACCTCGATTTCTATCGGGATCTGGTGGCCTTCGCGAAGAAGCACGAGATCTTCATCCTGTCGGACCTCGCCTATGCCGAGGTCTATTTCGACGATAACCATCCGCCGCCCTCGGTGCTGCAGGTTCCCGGCGCCCTCGACGTCACCGTCGAGTTCACCTCGATGTCCAAGACCTTCTCGATGGCCGGCTGGCGCATGGGATTTGCGGTCGGCAACGAACGCATCATCGCGGCGCTGGCGCGGGTGAAGTCCTACCTCGACTACGGCGCGTTCACGCCGATCCAGGTCGCGGCGACCGCGGCGCTGAACGGGCCGGACGACTGCATCCGGGAAATGCGCGACACCTACCGCAAGCGGCGCGACGCGCTGGTCGAATCGTTTGGCCGGGCGGGCTGGGAGATTCCGCCGCCGCAGGCCTCGATGTTCGCCTGGGCGCCGCTGCCGAAGGCGTTCGAGGCCGTCGGCAGCATGCAGTTTGCCACCCTGATGGTGGAGAAATCAGGCGTGGTGGTGTCGCCCGGCGTGGCCTTTGGCGAGCATGGCGAAGGCTATGTCCGGATCGCTCTGGTGGAAAACGAGCAGCGGATCCGCCAGGCGGCGCGCGGGGTGCGACGGTTCCTTGAAAGCGGCATCGAAACGTTGCACAACGTGGTTCCGCTCGCCAACCGGCGCTAGTTTTCTCGGACAGGTTCTCTCATTCATGGTCGCACCCCTGAGAGTGGGTATCGCGGGGCTCGGCACCGTTGGCGCCGAGGTCGTTCGCCTCATCGAAGCCCAGTCGCGGACGCTGTCCGAGCGCTCCGGCCGCGGCGTGAAGGTGGTCGCCGTGACCGCGCGCTCGAAGGCCAAGAAGCGATCGCTCGACCTGCGCGGCGTCGAATGGGCGAGCAGTCCGCTGGCGCTGGCTGAAGATCCGAACATCGACTGCTTCGTCGAACTGATGGGCGGCGCCGGCGACCCGGCGCTGTCGGCGATCGAGGCCGCGCTGAAGGCCGGCAAGTCGGTCGTGACCGCCAACAAGGCGCTGATCGCCAAGCACGGCATCCGCCTGGCGAAGGCGGCCGAGAAGCAAGGCGGCGCGCTCAATTACGAGGCCGCGGTCGGCGCCGCGATCCCCGTCATCAAGACCCTGCGCGAGGGGCTGGCCGGCACCGGCATCAACCGCGTCTACGGCATCCTCAACGGCACCTGCAACTACATCCTGACGCGGATGGAGCAGGAGGGCCTGTCGTTCGCCGAGTGCCTGAAGGACGCGCAGCGGCTCGGCTATGCGGAAGCCAATCCGTCGTTCGACGTCGACGGCCACGACACCGCGCAGAAGCTGGCGATCCTGGCGAGCCTCGCTTTCGGCACCAAGGTGGCGCAGAGCGCGGTCTATGTCGAAGGCATCTCCTCGATCGCGCCCGAGGATCTGCGCGCGGCCGAGGAACTTGGTTATCGCGTCAAGCTGCTGGGCGTCGCGGTACGCACGGCGAAGGGAATCGAGCAGCGCGTGCATCCGACCATGGTGCCGAAGACCTCCTCGATCGCGCAGGTGATGGGCGTCACCAACGCCGTCACCATCGACGGCGAGGGCATTCCGCCGATCACGCTGGTCGGGCCGGGCGCCGGCGGGGCTGCGACCGCATCCGCCGTCCTGGCCGACATCGTCGACGTGGCGCGCGGCATTCGCGCAAAGCCGTTCGGCCGTCCGGTGGAACGGCTGCGCGATACGGCCAAGGCGCCGATGGAGCGCCACGCGGGCGGCTACTACATCCGCCTGATGGCGCGCGATCTCGCCGGCACCGCCGCTACCATCGCCACCCATCTCGCCCGGCAGAAGATCTCGCTGGAATCGATCGTGCAGCGGCACCCTGAGGGCGTCGATGCCAACGGCTCCGTCAAGAAGGCTGCACCGGTTCCGGTCATCCTGATCACCTATGCCACGACGGAGGACGCGGTCTACCGCGCGCTCGAAGCCGTGCAGCGCGACAAGGTGATCAGCGGCCGGCCGCAGGTGATACGGATTGAGAAGAACTAGCGCGATATCGTCTATCGTGCCCCGCCAATGATCGGGCCAGCCTGGTCCGCGTATGTTTGAAGGAGTGAGCCGATGTCGACCCAAATTTCCGTTCCGCAGCAGCTGCTGCTCGAGCGCATCCTGACGCTCGAAATCGTGCGCGTGACGGAGCGGGCCGCGGTCTCGGCGGCGCGGTTGCGCGGCCACGGCCAGGAGAAGCCGGCCGACCAGGCGGCGGTGGACGCGATGCGCCGCGAGCTCAACAAGCTGCCGATCGAGGGCACCATCGTGATCGGCGAGGGCGAGCGCGACGAGGCGCCGATGCTGTTCATCGGCGAGAAGGTCGGGCTCAACGCCGGACCGCAGGTCGATATCGCCGTCGACCCGCTGGAGGGCACGACCCTCTGCGCCAAGAACATGCCGGGCGCGATCGCGACCATGGCGATGGCCGACGGCGGCACCCTGCTGCACGCGCCCGACGTCTACATGGAGAAGCTCGCGGTCGGACCGGGCTACAAGAAGGGCGTCGTCGACCTCGACGCGACGCCGGCCGACAATGTGAGACGATTGGCCAAGGCCAAGGGCGTCGAGCCAGCGGCGATCACGGTGCTGGTGCTCGACCGCCCGCGCCACGCCGACCTCATCGCCGGCATCCGCTCGACTGGTGCCGCCGTGCGGCTGATCACCGACGGCGACGTCGCCGGCGTGATCCATTGCGCCGATCCCGACAACACCGGCGTCGACATGTATATGGGCACCGGCGGCGCGCCCGAGGGCGTGCTGGCCGCCGCCGCGCTGCGCTGCATCGGCGGCCAGATGCAGTGCCGCCTGATCCTCGACAGCGAGGAGAAGCGCGCGCGCGCCCACAAGATGGGCGTCAAGGATCCCAAGATGATCTACGGCATCGAGGACATGGCGCAGGGCGATTGCCTGTTCGCGGCCACCGGCGTCACCACCGGCTCGTTGCTCTCGGGCGTCAAATTCCGCAAGGACGGCGTGATCGAGACCGAGACCGTGGTGATGCGCTCGGTGACGGGGACGGTGCGCTACATCAAGGCCGAGCACCGGCAATTGGACAAGTTCCATCTAGATTGATGCTCGCGGCCGTCATTCCGGGGCGATGCGCAGCATCGAACCCGGAATCCAACGATCGACACGACGAGCCGCTAAATGGATTCCGGGTTCGCGCTGCGCGCGCCCCGGAATGACAACAAGAAAAACAAAAGGAGAGGCGCGCATGTCCGACCTATCAGCCGTCAAGGCCCTGGTGTTCGACGTCTTCGGTACCGTCGTCGACTGGCGCACCAGCCTGATCAACGATTTCACCAAATGGTCGGAAACCTCCGGCATCAAGGCCGACTGGACCGCACTGGTGGACGGCTGGCGCGCGGTCTATGCCGCCTCGATGGACGAGGTGCGCAAGCACCCCGAGCGCGGCTACCAGATCCTCGACACGCTGCACCGCCGCTCGCTGGAAAAGCTGGTGGCGCAGTTCGAGATCAAGGGACTCAGCGAGGCCGACCTGCAATACCTGACACTGGGCTGGCATCGCCTGCATCCCTGGCCCGACAGCGTGCCCGGCCTGACGCGGCTGAAGACGAAATACATCATCTCGCCGCTCTCCAACGGCAACGTCGCGCTGCTGACCAACATGGCCAAGTTTGCCGGTCTGCCGTGGGACCTAATCATGTCGGCCGAACTGTTCGAGCACTACAAGCCCGACCCGGAAACCTATCTCGGCGCGGCGAAACTGCTGTGCCTGCCGCCGGACCAGGTGATGATGGTCGCCGCCCACAACAATGATCTCAAGGCCGCGCAGCGAAACGGCCTGAAGACCGCCTTCGTCCCCAGGCCGACCGAATACGGTCCGCACCAGAAATACGATTTCGAGGCGAAGGGCGACTGGGACATCGTCGCCACGGATTTTGGCGGGATTGCCGAACGGCTGGGGTGCTAAAGTGCGATCGCCAGCAGGATCCGCGATCACGCGGACCTGACGTTGCCGAGAAACCGCGATACTTCCGACTTCAGCCGGCTGCTGTCGCCCGCCAGGGTCTTGGCGGTCGACAGCAGAGCCGAGGAGGCCGATCCCGTCGCCTGCGCGCCGCGATGGACGTCGAGAATGTTGGAGGAGACCTGCTGGGTGCCGATCGAGGCCTGCTGAATATTGCGCGAGATTTCCAGCGTCGCGGTTCCCTGTTCCTCCACGGCCGAAGCGATGGCCGATGACATCTCCGAAAGCTTCGCGATCGTCGAAGATATGTCCTTGATCGCGCTGACGGATTCCTGGGTCGCGGCCTGCACGCTGGAGATCTGCTGGCTGATTTCCTCGGTCGCCTTGGCGGTCTGCTCGGCCAGCGCCTTGACTTCGGAGGCGACGACGGCGAAGCCGCGCCCCGCGTCGCCCGCGCGCGCCGCCTCGATCGTCGCGTTCAGCGCCAGCAGGTTGGTCTGGCTGGCGATCGTGTTGATCAGTTCGACCACATCGCCGATCCGCGTCGCTGCGACGGATAGTTCGCCGACCCGCTGTGTCGTCGCGTGTGCCTGATCGACCGCGTTGCCGGCGATCCGCGCGGATTCCTGCACCTGCCGGCTGATCTCGACGACCGATGACGAGAGTTCCTCCGTGGCAGAGGCGACGGCCTGGACGTTCACCGACGCCTCCTCGGACCCCGACGCAACGATCGTTGCGAGCTTCTCCGATTGCGACGCGGTCGAGGCGAGCGTACCGGCCGAGAATTCCAGCTCGGTCGAGGCAGACGATACCGTGCGAACGATGTCACCCACGCTGGTTTCGAAGGTGTCGGCCAGCCGGTGCATCTCGGCCTTGCGCTGCTCCGCCGCCGCGGCCTCCTGCTGCAGGGTCCGCTCCAGTTCGTCACGCGCTTTCTTCTCGGCATTGAGTTGCACCAGTCCGACGGCGCCGGCGAGCTTTCCGATTTCGTCGATGCGCTCGCGACCCGGGATGACGGTGCCGAGATTTCCGGCCGCGATGGCCGTGACGGCCTCGGTCAGGCGGACGACCGGGCGAACGGTTCCGAAGATGTTGGAGAAGATGCTCAGCCCGATCACCGCCGCGCCGATGCCGCAGATGACCCATGTCAGAAGCGCAAACATTGAAATGCGCTGCTCCGCCGCGTCTTCCATTTCCTTGTTGGAGGCCTGCGCCTTCACCACGAGGTCGTCGATGATCGCGCGATGCACCGAATAGGCCGACCCGAGATTGGCATAGGCTTCTTTCGCTCTGGTCGCGTCCGATTTTTCCAAAGCAGGCATCAGGTCGCGATCGAGGATGCTCCAGAACTTCTGGGCCTCCGCCTGCGAGTCGACGGTGAGCCTCGTCTTCATGTCATTGCGCAACTCGGACTTCGACCAGAAGCTCTGGCGGTCCTCGAAATCCTTGCGAAGCTCACCCAGCCGCTTCTTGTGAGCAGCCAGCTTCGTCGGTTCCTGCATGGCCATCGAGGATTCCAGATAGGCCTCGATGATGTACATCGGCGGCGGCAGGATATCGGCAAGCAGGTCGGCGCTGAGCTTGATGTGCGAATAGATGGGCCCGCCCACCCGCACCTGGCTGTTGGAATAGGTGCAGATGCCAAGGATCGAAAGCAGCGAAAGAACGGTCAGGCAGCCGAAGAGAATGACTTTCGACAGCAGCGAAAAGTTCATGGGCGTTCCAATCGAGCCGAGGCTGGTGCTCAACGTCTGTGACGGCAGGTCGACCACGGCGTGGAGCGCCCAACCGCTCCGTTGCGCCATGGGCCCGGAAAAATTCGCACAGCATTGTTTAAAGTTTACGGATTTCGGTTCCGGTAGGAACACGGGCGATGGCGCGGTTGCCCGGGTTTTTGCGGCAAGCGTCCGCAGGCCTATGGGGATCGCTGACCACGAAATGCGGTAAGCAGAGCAGGAAAAGCAGGCCGGATTTTCTGCCTCGATGTGAGACGGTCTATGCCTACAGCCGAGCGAAGACGGAAAAAGAAAACCGCGCTGCCGCAGCTCTGAACGGCACGAGGTCAACCGGCCAAAACGCCGAATGCGCGACCGTCAGCGCGTGCCTGACACTGGGCCCGGCCGTCGCGAGGTGTGCCGCATTCGCTGAATGATGACCTCGTGATCGGCTACACGGTAAAAAAGCAGATAGGGGTAAGGACTGAGTGTGAGGCGCCGTACGCCTGGTAGATCGGTTGCTTGCCCCGCGTACGGATGCTGCGTCAGCAAGCGGAACAGGGTTTCAATTCGCTCGCGAACATGGTTTGCACCTTGCGGCGATTCGGTCTCGATGTAGTCAAGTGCCTTCTCGATCTGGGTCGCCGCGCGTTTGGTGACTCGCAGCCTCAAAAGGGACGCTTTGCCAGGATCGAACGGATCTGCTCGTCCGTCGCAAACTCACCTCGCGCAATTTCAGCATCGGCCTCGGCGAGGTCAGCGCGTTCCTCAGCTGTCAGTTTAATGACAGGCTGCTCTTCGCCAGCCACCTGTAGAAGCAGACGTGCGAGTTCATCCTGCACCTCGACAGGCAGACTCCGCACGGTGTCAACCGCATGTTCCAGCAGTTTCGTCATTTCCGGAACATAGGCATTTGCCTGGCAAAAGGGAAGGATTTTGCCTAACCCGCGCCGCCCTGGATCACGCCGAACCAGCCGAGCCCTCGATAGGTCTCATAACCCGGCGTGGCATGAAACGCGACCAGCGCGCCGTTGCGGTCCTGGGAAAATCCTGAGCGGCGGCCTTCCAGTGGAAGCTGGATGCGTTCGGTCAGAATGCCTTGGCCGTCGGACGCCGCGATCACCCGGAAAGCTGAATCGACCAGGAGCACGCGCGCCTTGTCGGCGTCGCCAACGCGCACGCCCTGCACGATGGCGCGCGCCTGCGGTTCCCAGTCGAAATGCACCGCCAGCACGCCCGTCGGCTTGCCGTTGGCCTTGCCGCCTTCGCGGACGCTGGCGGCGTAGGTCACGACCTGTGCATGTCCGAGCAGAGGCTGCGTTTCGACATCGCCGACGGCGTAATCGTCGCCGGAGCGCAGCGTCCGCGCCGCGCGAAACCACTTTGTGTTCGCCACGTTCTGGCCCACCACGGAGAATCGATCCGCGCGGCCGTTGGCGATCACGCGGCCGTCGAGATCGCACAGCCAGAGATCGAGATAGACGGTGTAGGCGCCGAGGATCACGCCCAGGCGTTCCGAGGCGTGCGTGACGGCTGCGGCCTCCGGCGTGGCCGCGCAATCGACCACGGCGGAATCAGTCGCCCACCAGCGCACGTCGCAGGTTCGTTCATAGAGGTTGCGGTCCATCAGTTCGATGGCGTTCAGCGACAGGTCCACCATGCGCTCGCCGCGCGAGCGGTCGGCCATCTGCGCGATCGAGTTCATCAGATTGCCGGTGCGGTTGGTGAGCTGGCTTTCGAGCTCGCGGGCGATGGTCTCGACCTGCTGGCCGACATTGCGCACTTCCTGCGCCACCACCGCAAAGCCCGCACCCTGCGCGCCGGCGCGGGAGCTTTCGATCAGCGCGTTCAGCGCCAGCATCTTCATCTGGTTGGTGATCTTCTGGATCGACTTGGTCTTCTCGCAAGCGACCTGGTTGACCTCGGCGGTCAATTTCGCGATCAGCACGGAGACGTCGGCCTCGTCCTCGGAACCCGCAGCGTTGGGAGACGGTTTCGCGAAATTGGCGGCCTGGGAGCGAAGCGCGGCGGCGGACATTGGCGAAAATTCCTCAATCGGTATGCGGTTGCTGAAATTCTGCGTATCGGTCGAGACTCAGCGATAATTGTCTGTCCCCTTTGTCGGGGATCATGGCTAACGATTGGTTTAATTGTCCGCGGAGCTACGGAGTATTCCGGGGACAAGCTGCATCTTCTTTGTGCAAGTCGCTTTTCTCAGCATAGACTCAGGGGATGGCGTGCCGGTGGTTGCATCGGGCCGGGCCGCCGTGATTCGAACACGTAGCCCTGCGCCGACGCCAAAAGCTTTGCGTTTGCCCGGGCCCCGCTTTGCCCCTATGTCTCGAAGGCACCATGACGCTTCCCGCATCCGCATTTCCTGTTGAGCAACTGCCGGCGTTTCTGGGCGTGTCGCGTTCGGCCACCGGCAAATCATGGCGCGATCGGCTCGATGCCCGCGGCGCGGCGCGGGCACTGGCGATCACGCAGCGCTACCATCTGCCGGAGATGCTGGCGCGGGTGCTGGCCGGCCGCGACGTCGGGATCGACGAGGTTCAGGACTTTCTCGATCCGACCATCCGGAAACTGATGCCGGATCCCCACACCGTAACGGCGATGGAGTCGGCGGCGAAACGCATTGCCGACGCGGCCGTGCGTGGCGAGAAGGTCGCGATCTTCGGCGACTACGACGTCGACGGCGCGACCTCGGCGGCACTGCTCGCCTGGCATCTGCGCCATTGTGGGCTCGACCCCCTGATCCACATTCCCGACCGCATTTTTGAGGGCTACGGCCCCAACGTCGAGGCGGTGCGCGGCCTTGCGGCAAAGGGCGCGACGCTGCTGATAACAGTCGATTGCGGCACCACCAGCCTCGAGCCATTGGCGGAGGCGCGCAAACTCGGCATGTCGGTCGTCGTCATCGACCATCACCAGACCGGCGACGAACTGCCCGAGGTCGATGCGCTGGTGAACCCGAACCGGCCCGACGATCTTTCCGGCCTCGGCCATCTGGCCGCCGTCGGCCTCGTACTGATCACGCTGGTGGCGGTGAACCGCGAATTGCGCAGCCGCGGGTTCTGGAGCGCCGAGCGGCCGGAGCCGGACCTGCTCGGCATGCTGCATCATGTGGCGCTCGGCACCGTCGCCGATGTCGCGCCGTTGATCGGGCTCAATCGGGCGCTCGTTGCCAAGGGCCTGATCGCGATGCGCAGGCGTGACCATGTCGGCCACACGGCGCTGATGGATGTGGCGCGCCTAAACGGCCCACCGGAAGCCTGGCATCTCGGCTTCATGCTGGGGCCGCGCATCAATGCGGGGGGGAGGATCGGTCGTGCCGATCTCGGCGTGCGGCTGCTGCTGGAGGGCGACGTCTCGGAAGCCGCGCGGATCGCGGCCGAACTCGATCGCCTCAACAGCGAGCGCCGGGCCATCGAGCAGGCGGCGGAAGCGCAGGCCGAGGCCGAGGCGCTGGCCTCGCTCGGTCTGGAAGACAAGGGCGCCGTCATCGTCACCGCGGCCGAGGGCTGGCATCCCGGCATCGTCGGCCTCGTCGCCTCGCGGCTGAAGGAGAAATTCGCACGGCCCGCCTTTGCGATCGCGCTGGAGCCGGGCGGCATCGGCACCGGCTCGGGCCGTTCGATCTCGGGCGTCGATCTCGGCAAGGCGGTGCGGGAGGGGGTGAAGGAGAAGCTCTTGATGAAGGGCGGCGGCCACGCCATGGCCGCCGGCGTGACGCTGCGCAAGGAAAAGCTCGCCGAGTTTCGCGCCTTCATGGAAAGCGCGCTGGCCAACGACGTTGCCAATTCGCGTCACGAGCATGAGCTGTTCATCGACGGCGCGGTGAGCGCGCGCAGCGTCACCGCGGAATTCGCGGCGATGCTCAATCGCGCCGGTCCGTTCGGGGCGGGCAATCCGGAGCCGGTGATCGCGTTGCCGGCGCATCAGCTGGTCTATGCGGATGAAGTGGGCCAGGCGCATCTGCGCGTGCGCTTCAAGTCCGGCGACGGCGCCATCGTCAACGGCATCGCGTTCCGTGCGATTGGACAAAAACTCGGGCAGGCGCTGCTGCAGAATCGCGGCCAGCCCTTGCATGTCGCGGGCTCGCTCGCGGTCGACCGCTTCCAGGGCTCGGAACGCGTGCAACTGCGTGTGGCCGACGTCGCGGTCCCCGATCCGGGGCCGGCGGTGATAAGATAAGTTTCGACAACCAAGAACAACAAAAGGGAGTGGAAATGACAGGGCAGGTTGAGGGCAAGGTCGCGCTGGTGACGGGTGGTGCGTCGGGCATCGGCGAGGCGATCTGCGAATTGCTGGCGCGCGAGGGTGCGTCCGTCGCGATCACCGATGTCGACGATTTGAGAGGCCCCGAAGTCGCGGCGCGGATCAGGAAGGCCGGCGGCGAAGCGACCTTCTGGCATCACGATGTGACCAGCGAGGAACGCTGGATCGAGGTCGTGACTGAGGTGATGCAGCACTACGGCAAACTCGACGTGCTGGTCGCCAATGCCGGCATCGGCATTGCGGTGCCGTCGATCACCCAGATGTCGCTGGCCGATTGGCGGCGGCAGACCGCGATCAATCTCGACGGCGTGTTCCTGTCGGTGAAGCACGGCCTGCCGGCGATGCGCAAGACCGGCGGCGGCTCCGTCATCATGATGTCGTCGCTGGCCGGCCTGCGCGGCTCGGCGAGCCTGTCCGGCTATTGCGCGACCAAGGGCGGCGTACGGCTGTTTGCGAAAGCGATCGCGATGGAATGCGCGACTTTCGGCGACGGCATCCGCGTCAACTCGGTGCATCCCGGCATCATCGACACGCCGATCTGGGGCAAGATCCCGACGGGCGCGACCGGCGCCGGCCAGAACGCGCCGATCGATCCGGAAGAGCGGGCGCGATTCGCGACGCCGCTGGGGCGGGCAGGCCATGCGATGGAAATCGCGCAGGGGGTGCTGTATCTCGCGTCCGATGCGTCGCGTTACGTGACGGGGACAGAGTTGGTCATCGACGGCGGCATGAATGCGGGCGGGGTGGTACGGCCGGTTTGACGCCTCCTCCGTCATTCCGGGATGGTGCGATAGCACCAGGCCCGGAATCTCGAGATTCCGGGTTCGATGCGTTCGCATCGCCCCGGAATGACGGCTCAAGGCAACGTGGCTAATTCCCCTGCCTTAACCTCGCCAGCACCTTCAACCCGCCATAACCGTCCGCCGGCAACAGCCCCATCTTGGTCTGATAGTCCTTCACCGCCTTCATCGTGTCGTTGCCGACGCGGCCGTCGGTGCCGCCGGTATCGAAGCCGGCCTTGGTCAGCCGCGTCTGCACCTCCTGTACTTCGGCGAGCGTCAGCGCGCGTTCGGAGCCGGGGAAGGGGTTGATGAAGGGCGGCGCGCCCAGGATGCGGTCGCCGAGATGGCAGATCGCGAGCGCATAGTTCATCGATGGATTGTAGCTCTTCACCGAATAGAAATTCGGCCCCAGCAGGAACGATGGCCCGCCCGCGACCGGCACCCACATCTGCGCGGATGCGTTCGGTTGCGGGAACGGCTTGCCATCGGCGCGTGTGACGCCGGCGCTGGCCCATGCCGCATAGGTTCGGCTGCCGCTCGCGGCTCCGCCTGGTGCATTGACTTCGTAGCCCCAATGTTCGCCGCGGTGATATTTGCCGCGGTTGAGCAGATAGCGCGCGCTGGAGCCGAGCGCGTCGTCAGGCTTGCCGAACGGCGACACGCGGCCATCCCTGTCGTAATCCATGCCGACATTGAGCCAGACTTCCGGCATCCATTGCGTATGGCCCATCGCGCCGGCCCAGGAGCCGCGCATTTCCTCGGGCGTGCTCCAGCCGCGGTCGACGATCTTCAGCGCATTGATCAGTTCGGTCTCCCAATAGGCGCGGCGGCGCGGTTCGTTCCAGGCCAGCGCCGAGAGCGCGGGGAAAACCGGGCGCATATGGTTCTGCTGCACCAAGGGATCGCCGTAAGCCGATTCGACGCCCCACAACGCCAGCAGCGTGCCGCGCTCGACGCCAAAATCCTGCTCGATGCGCGCGAACAGCGCTTCATGTTTCTTCAGCGCCTCGCGGCCGTTGATGATGCGCCAGTCGGAGGCCCGACGGTTCACGTATTGCCAGATCTGCTCGTTGAATTCCGGTTGCTTCTGCATCTGCCGGAACACGCTCATGTCGGGCTCGATGCGGCCCATCACGCGCGTCCAGGTCGCGTCCGAAATGCCTTTTGCCAGCGCACGCGCGCGGAAATTGTCGCGCCACGCGTCGAAGCCGGCCGGAGCCGCCAGCGCGGATAGTGGGGTGGCGAGCAGGGCGCCCGCGCCGAGGCCGGTTCGCAGCAGGCCGCGACGGGTCGGAGCCATCAGGGAATCATGCGGTTTCATGTCCCCCATTCTAGTGGCGGGGCGGGCCCGCGCCAAAAGCCAAGACGCTGCGGGAACCGCAATTTTTAGCGCCGATCGGCGCTGATTGTGCTGGACAGGCAAGCGCTGCACGGATGGCCGAATTCAGTCAATGATCGACCGGATCCTACCACTGCGAGCTGTTCCAGTCCTCGGCGGTTTCCTCAGGGGTCATGGACCGATACTGCCATGCGCCGTTATGCCACCGCCGCATCTGGCCCGCCCCATCGGGATACCATCGGCCGTCTCGCGCACTCAAGAGCCGGACGCAGACGCGCCAGAATTTCATCAAGGTATCGATCATTCGAAATTTTCCCCGCTCGGCCGGGTTCACCACGGGGCGAGAGGAAAGTTCCTAAAAAATCTGTCCCGCTTCTGAAGTGCGATAATCCGGACCGCGCTTCGACGTTTGACCAGACCCGCGCGGATGTGCGCCGGCGTCGCGCCTGTCGCCGATGTCTCGATCGCCGGAGCACGGCCGTCGCTTGGGGCGGTGACGCGGATGGACATTCGCGGGCGACCGCGCGGGCGTCGGGACTAATTCTCGCGGCCTTCGCCCTGCCGCGCACTGTGGCGCAGCACATCCTCCGGCATCGCATGCGCCACGGCGGCGGAGGCGGCCGGATCGGCGCCGATCTCGCGGCCGCGGCCGCGGATCAGGCGCTCATAGGACGCGATCAGGGTGGTGTAGGGGTTGACCCAGATCCAGCCGTCGCGCGTGAACACCTGGATGTCGAAATGCAGATGATATGACGTGCCGTTGGGAAAATCGAGATAGTTGGAGACCACGCCGATTCTTTCGCCCTCGGCGACGCGGCGTCCGTTGAGAATGCCATCGGCATCCATGGCCGAGGGGCTCATGTGCATGTAGCGAAAGCGGATGTGCTCCTTGCCGGTGTTGATCTGGAGCGTCGCCGCCTGCTGTTTTGGCGAGCGGATCAGGACGCCGTCGCGGACGGCCAGGACCGCCTGCTTCCTTGGGTGACAAGCGCTGTCGCTGTTGCTGTTTGGCGGGCAGGGCGCAGGGCGGATGTCCTGGCCCTGATGGCCAAAGCCGGCGGCGCATTGGCCGACCTGAAAACTGCGGGCTTCGCAGAAATTGTCGCGCCACGGATAGACGCCTCGGCCGGCTGAATGTCTCCCGCCGAAGGATTGCGAACGGATCGCGGCCGGGGCTTTCTCCAGAGGAAAGCGGATTTGCGAATAGGCGGCGGAATCGGCGCGGCCGCCGCGGCGGCGCACGCTGCTGCGCGCGACGATGTCGCCGCCGGGATAGTAGGTGAAGTCGGGTGACGCCGCGAGCGGGCGTTCGGCGATTTCGGACGGAATGTCGCGCCGCGGTGCCGAGGGCTGTCCGCCCGCGACGCGCAGCGCTTTCAGAAAACGCTCGGCGACCGGATAGGCCTCGCGACAGGCCAGCCGCCGGGCCCGCGGCGCGGAATCGAGGCACTGGATCGAGACCACATAGGGCACGCCGAAGCGGGTGAAGGCGTAGCGTACATAGCCTTCGCGGATGAAGCGGCGGATGCCGGGAAACTGCCCGGCCAGCGCCTTGACCGGCTCGCCCTTGCCGCCGAGCGGATCGGCGAGATCGTAGACCAGGATCGAGCCGGTGATCTGCACCTCGACCGGCTTGTCGAACATCCGCGACGGGCCGGCGCCCGGCGGCAGTGAGAACACCGCGTCGTAGCCGGCGGGGCCGGCGTCGAACATGTCGGCGGGACGGAAATCGGCCTGGTGGCGCGACAGCGGCAGTTGCGCGCTGGCGGCATGGTCTTCGAGATAGCTCGCCGTATCGAACGGCAGCAGCACTGGCACCGGGCTGCGCGAGATGCCGGCGAACAGGTCGGCATTGATCGCGTTCAGTTGCACCAGCGCCGGCATCGCGCGCGGATCGGAAGCCGGTACCCGCCGTTGCAGCGCGAAGCTGAAGCGCGAGGCGATCGCCGGACGCGGCGCGATCTCGTTACGAAGCTGATCGAGCGCCGCGCGCCATTCGACGCGGACGGGCGAGATCGACGGAGTTCTGAAGGGTTCGGCGGTGGCGACGGCGCGCCCGGCAAAGAGCAAACAAACAGCTACCAGCCAACGTGCAAGCAAGCTGACAGCGATCTTGTCCAACGCGATGGCCCCCAGGCGTACCGGGAAATCAGAAAATGACCGGTTCCGGGGAAACAGAACCGCAGCTTGAAATCCGCTTGGTTGGTGCGCGCTCATCGCGCGCACCATTTACGCACGTCGCTTCAAAACACCGTCGCGCGTGTCGTTGATCAGTCCTTGGCGCGTTCGACGTAGGAGCCGTCTTCGGTCATCACCACGATCCGCGTGCCGGTGCCGATGTGCGGCGGCACGGCGGTGCGGACGCCGTTGGAGAGGATGGCAGGCTTGTAGGAGGAAGACGCGGTCTGGCCCTTGGTGACCGGCTCGGTCTCCACAACTTCCAGCGTCGCGCGCTGCGGCAGCTGGATCGCGACCGGGTTCATGTCGTGCAGCGACAGCTTGACGGTCATGTTCTCCTGCAGATACGGCGCGGCGGAGCCGACGATTTCCTTGGAGACCTGGACCTGGTCGTAGGTCTCGGTGTTCATGAAATGGAAGCCGTCGGCGTCTTCGTACAGGTAATTGAAATTGTGGTCCTCGACGGTGGCCTTCTCGACCTGGTCGGTGGTCTTGTAGCGTTCCGAGATCTTCACGCCGTCGCCGATGCGGCGCATTTCGATCTGGCTGACCGGGGTGCCCTTGCCGGGATGGATGTTCTCGGCGGTGAGCACGACATAGAGCCGGCCGTCCTGCTCGATGACGTTGCCCTTGCGGATTGAACTGGCGATGACTTTCAAGGCGGTTTTCCTAAAATTCTGGCCCGGGCCTATCAGGACATCGGCGTCCGAGCGGCCCCAGGGGCGGTTTCGGGCTGCAACATACTGATTTTGCCCGTCGATGCCAGCGTTTTGCCGCCGAATCAGGCGGAATGGCTAAGGGCCGCAATGGACAATGCAGGCCGGTTTCGCCATGACAGGGCGGAACGCCTGGATGAGGGCGACGCTCCAAGGAAAGTCGAACGATTTCAATGCTGTTTTGGAACCCCGCGAATGCCTTTCCGATCTGCGTGAAGGAGCGCCGCTGATGGTCGGGATGGACCAGCCGTCGCCGTGGTGGTCGCCGGCGCGGCATGCCGACCGGAAGCCGTTCCTGATGGCGCGCGGCGCGATCACGCGGGCGCTGCGGGGCTGGTTCGAGGAGCAGGGGTTTGTGGAGGTCGAGACCGGCGTTCTGCAGGTCTCGCCGGGCAATGAGACGCATCTGCATGCGCCGCGGACTGAACTCCTCGGCGGTGACGGCGCGCGGGCGACGCGTTACTTGCGGACGTCGCCGGAGTTCGCCGCCAAGAAGCTGCTCGCGGCTGGGGAGCGCAAGATATTCGAGTTTGCGCGCGTGTTTCGCGACCGCGAGCGCGGCGATCTGCACCTGCCGGAATTCACCATGCTGGAATGGTACCGCGCCCGGGAGGCTTACGATGCGGTCATGGCGGATACGATCGTGGTCATCGCGCAGGCGGCGCAGGCGACCGGGATCGGCCGGTTTGCGTTCCGCGGCAAAATAGCCGATCCGTTTGCGGAGCCGGAAATGCTGACGGTGGCGCAGGCCTTCGCGCGTTTTGCCGGGATCGATCTTTTGCGCACGATCCATGATGGCGCGGGCGATCGGGCGGCGCTTGCGGCGGTGGCAGCCTCGCGGGTACGGATCAGCGATGACGACACCTGGTCGGACATCTTCAGCAAGCTGCTGGTCGAGCATGTCGAACCGCATCTCGGGCAAGGGCGCTTGACCGTGCTGTTCGAATATCCGGCGCCGGAGGCGGCGCTGGCGCGAACCAAGGCGGGCGATCCACGGGTGGCCGAACGATTCGAGGTCTATGCCTGCGGCGTCGAACTCGCCAACGGTTTTGGCGAACTGACGGACGCCGCCGAGCAGCGCCGGCGCTTCGCCGCCGACATGGACGAGAAGCAACGGCGTTATGGCGAGCGCTATCCGCTCGACGACGATTTCCTCGCCGCCGTCGCCGCGATGCCGCCGGCGAGCGGGGTGGCGCTCGGGTTCGACCGGCTGGTGATGCTGGCCAGTGGTGCGCTGCGCGTCGATCAGGTGGTATGGACCCCGCCGGCGGGAGAGACTTGAGCGAGGCGATGAACAGGATCGATCCAAAATTCCTCGCGACGTTGCGGCAGCCCGCCGAACTCGTCGCGCGCGGGCTGGCGAGCGCGGCTGATCTCGCCGATCTCGAACGGGTCGCGGCGCGCTACGCGGTCGCCGTGACGCCTGACATCGCCGCCCTGATCGACAGCGAAAACCCCGACGATCCGATCGCGCGGCAGTTCATTCCGAGCGCGCTCGAACTGGTCGGCGCACCGGGCGAAAACGCCGATCCGATCGGCGACGACGCGCATTCGCCTCTGCCCGGCATCGTCCACCGCTATCCGGATCGGGTGCTGTTCAAGCTCGTGCATGTCTGCGCGGTGTATTGCCGGTTCTGCTTCCGCCGCGAAATGGTCGGGCCCGGCAAGGACAGCGCGCTGTCGGAAACGGCCTATCGCGATGCCCTGGACTATATCCGCGCGCACGGCGAGATCTGGGAAGTCATCCTGACCGGCGGCGATCCGCTGATGCTGTCGCCCCGGCGGCTGGCCGAGATCATGGCCGACCTCGCCGCGATCGATCACGTCAAGATCATCCGCCTTCACACCCGCGTGCCGGTGGCGGCGCCGGCGCGGATCGATGCGGACATGGTCGCGGCGCTGCGCGTCGCCGGCGCGACCACCTGGATCGCCGTGCATGCCAACCATCCGCGCGAATTGTCGGAGCCGGCGCGCGCGGCCTGTGCGCGACTGGCCGATGCCGGCATCCCGCTGGTCAGCCAGACCGTGCTGCTGCGCGGCGTCAATGACGACGCGGCGGTGCTGGAAGCGCTGATGCGGGCGTTCGTCGAGGTCAGGATCAAGCCGTATTACCTGCACCATGGCGACCTCGCGCCGGGAACGGCGCATCTGCGCACCACGATCGCGGAAGGTCAGGAATTGATGCGCCGGCTGCGCGGCCGCGTTTCCGGCCTGTGCCAACCGGAATATGTGCTGGACATTCCCGGCGGCCATGGAAAGGCGCCGATCGGCCCGCAATATTTGTCGCAGGTCCATTCGCAGGAAAGCGGGCCGGATCAAGGCGAGACGCGGTATCGTGTCGCGGACTATTGCGGCGACGTTCACCTCTATCCGCCGAAGCCGTAAAACCGCGATGGCGGACGACGGCGAAGGCAAAGCGGAGCCGCCGGAAGACGAGGGCGGTCGCGGCGTCGAAAACGCCGTGCTGCTCGGCTTCTTCGTGGTACTGGTGGCCGGCGGAATCTGGTTGCTTGGCACCATGGCCGATGTACGAAAGGCGCAGGACTGCACCGGCCAGGGACGGCGCAACTGCGCGACGATCGAGGCGCCGGCGCGATAGACATGTGTAGAGGAGAGCCAACATGCGAACGACGATTCTCTCGGTGATGCTGATCGTGCTGACCGGCGCGGCGGATACGCTGGCGCAGGGCTCGTCGTCGGTGTCGAAGAATTCGGGCAACAGCGGCGGGACGGTGCAGGCGCCGATCGGCCACCGGCAGCCGCGCCCGAGCGACCTGTCCAACCAGAAGACCGTGAGCGACGCGTCGGCGCCGACCAAGGAAGACCTCGCGCTCGACCGCAAGATCAAGAGCATCTGCCGCGGCTGCTAAGCGGCCCCGGGCGCTGCCGGACACCAAACATCGAAAACAACCCCATGCAAAGTAGGGCTCGGGGCAGCCCCGCCGCGGCCGCGCGCGGGGATAAATGCACTGGTATCAATGGGTTAGAAGTCGATCCGATCCTAATAATCGAGATCCGACAAAAACGTGGTGTTGACGGTCTCGAATTCGGATTCCTGCCAGTCCTTGAACAAGGCCGCACGCGCCTGACGGTGTGCCGCCGGGTCCGACAGGGTGCATTTGACGGCGTGATGATCGATGCCGGAAATCTCCAGCAGCGTATCGAAGCTCGCCTGGCGATCGTCGCGGTTCTCGACTTCGGCGTAGTAGATGGTGTGGTCGAACTTCCCCATCGCCCAGCAAAACTGGACGTGGTCCGGCTCGGCGGCACAGACGACATTCGGAACGAGCAGCGCTGCGATCAGCAGCAGCCGCGTGGTGGGGGCAATTTTCTTCGACGTCTGTGGCTTCATCGCAACTTCCAAATCTTTCCCGGGACGTCCGCTACAGCTTGCCGCGCGGGCATCCATCACTGGCTGGAAGCTATATTGCGATGCGTGATTTCCCCGTGTGAGCTATGCCACAGCCAGCGCGAATTTGCCCCCGCTGGTGGCGTGTATTGACGCGGGCAGGGCACGCGTCGCGCGCCCTGCCGTTATCTCCAGCCGGCTACGCCGAGCGCTCCTCCGGCGCCTGGCGCGCCTGCGCCGTCCGCCGCGCCGCCACGGCGTCGGCCAGCACGTTGAGCGTTTCCACCGTCGTTTCCCAGCCGATACAGCCGTCGGTGATGCTCTGGCCGTAAGTGAGCGGCTGGCCCGGCACGACGTCCTGGCGGCCGGCTGTGAGGTTGCTCTCGATCATGACGCCGGTGATGCGCTGCTCGCCATTCGCGACCTGCTGCGCGATGTCGGCGGCGACCAGCGGCTGGTTCTCCGGCTTCTTCGAACTGTTGGCGTGGCTGGTGTCGATCATCAGCCGCGGCGCGACGCCGGCCTTCACCAGTTCGTTGGCTGCGGCCTCGACGCTGTCGCGGTCGTAGTTCGGCCGGCTGCCGCCGCGCAGGATGATGTGGCAGTCCTCGTTGCCTGAGGTGGCCGCGATCGCCGAGCGGCCGCCCTTGGTCACCGCCATGAAATGATGCGGATGCGAGGCGGACTTCACGGCGTCGGCGGCGATGCGGACATTGCCGTCGGTGCCGTTCTTGAAGCCGACCGGGCAGGACAGGCCGGACGCCAGCTCGCGGTGGATCTGGCTCTCGGTGGTGCGCGCGCCGATCGCCGCCCACGCGATCAGATCGGCGATGTATTGCGGGGTTGTCATATCCAAGAATTCGGTGCCGGCGGGCAGGCCGAGATTGTTCACCGCCGACAGTACGTTGCGCGCCAGCCGCAATCCCTTGTTGATGTCGAAGGAGCCGTCGAGATCGGGATCGTTGATCAACCCCTTCCATCCGACGGTGGTGCGCGGCTTCTCGAAATACACCCGCATCACGATTTCGAGGCGGTCGGCCAGCTGTTCGCGCAAGGCGGCGAGGCGCTCGGCATAGGCGACGGCAGCCGCGGGATCATGCACCGAGCAGGGGCCGACCACGACCAGCAGGCGGTCGTCTTGGCCGGTGAGGATGCCGTGGATGGCGTTGCGCGCCGCCATCGTCACCCGTGTGGCGGTGAGGGTGCGCGGGATCTCGCCCATCACCTCCTGCGGCGTGCTCAGTTCTTTCAGTTCGCTGATGCGAAGGTCGTCGGTGGTGCTCAACATGGCTCGGTTCCTGTTCGTTCTGGAAACCTGCCGGCCAATAAAAAAGCCGCCAGGTCTGGCGGCTGTTCGGATGTCTTGGCTTCAATTCGTCAGATTGAGCGCGATCCTCCCACCGCCAGCGAGCTGTCGTAGCTAAAGTACCAATAGTTGCTGGCGGCGATCATGATCATGGCGGGGTATATAGCGCGCCGGTTGGGGCTTGTCACCCCCTGATCGGCCAAGGCCGTCGCATGTGGGAGTAGCCGCGGTGGGGCTTTGAGGACGAGTTCTTCTCTTGCGTCATGGCCGGGCTTGTCCCGGCCATCCACGTCCTCCTTGCTTTCGGGCGGTCAAGGACGTGGATGCCCGGGACAAGCCCGGGCATGACGGAGATTAGACCTTCCTTGCCGCCAGCGCCATGCCGACCAGCGAGGCGCCGCCGAGCACGAGATTGATGCCGACCAGGAGGCCGATCGCCCATTGTGACGTCTCCGGCAGCCCGGCGACGATGATGAAGGCGATCACGAGGTCCATGATGCCGGAAAGCACCAGCCAGCCCCAGCGCTCCGACAATTCGCGGCGGTGCTCCAGCGCATACATGATGGTGACGACGCCCTCGGCCAGGAAATAGGCGCCGACCACGATGGTGAGGGTGACGACGCCCTGGGCCGGGTTGGCGAGCAGAAGTCCGCCGGCCAGCACGGCCAGCGCCGCCGAAAACAGCGACCACCAGAAGCCCGGCATCTGCCGCGCCCAGTACGTGGCGAACAGCCCGGCGACGCCCGAGATCAGGAACATCCAGCCGAGGAAGATCGCGGTGGCGAGGCTGGCCAGCGGCGGCACGATCATCGCCGCGAGGCCGAGCAAGACAAGCACGATGCCCTCGAACAAGAACGCCTTCCAATGCGCCTTCACCGCCGCCTGCATTTGCGATTGCAGTTTGGCGAGGTCCGGATTGTCTTGAGGTTTTTCCTGACGGTTCTGTTGACGGTTCTCTTGGGAAAGTGTCACTGCAGACTCCCGATGCACGACCGTGCTGACGCAAGCAATATAGCGCTTTTGTTGCCGGCTTGCGAAATTATGTTCGCAACATTTTTGAGCTGTATCAACGACAGGGGCAACGTCGTTCCGGCCCAACGCGATTGCCGGTCGTATGTCTGAATTGTTTTGATCTGGGATGCCTTCATCATCTGGCCGGGGCGGAATGGACCTGCGGACAGCCGATCAATGCGGGCAGCTATCGGCCGGGCGCTACCTGCCTTGCGGGTGAGACCGACCACGTCCGCCGGCGGACGACATCGGCGACCGCCTGTGTCCGGGCGGCCCTCCGGCCCGCTTTTCGCGTGCTGCGCTGTCTTGCCGCGCCTTCGCTCCCGCGCCCTTGTGTGCACTTTGGAACATAACAGGCCGAGCCGCGTTCGGATGATCAGGCCTGCCGGCGCTCACCTCAGGTTGTCGATGACCGAGAGACCATTCGCGCTCCGGCAAAGGTAGGGGCTGCATGTGCCGCATCAAAAACTGATTGCCCGCCTGCAGGGAGAGACCGGTATCTCGCCGGACGATCGCGCCCAGCTCGAGCGACTCCCCCACATCGTGAAGACCTTCCGCAAGGGTGAAACGGTCGCCAAGGTCGGGGAAAAACTGCTCAATTGTTGCGTCGTCATGAGCGGCATCCTCTATCGTCAACGAATCGTCGCCGGACGCAACCAGGTCACGTCGTTCTATGTTTCGGGCGACATGCCCGATTTGCAGTCGCTGCACCTGCCGGTCGTCGATCGCGAACTCTGCAGCCTCGGCGCCAGCAAGGTCGCGCTGATCTCCCACAGCCTGCTCAAGCGCGTGCTGGCCAACTCGGCCGCGCTGACCCATGCGTTCTGGCGCGAAACGGTCATTCAGGCCGAGATCCACCGCGACTGGGTCGACAATCTCGGCTCGCGGAACGCGCTCGCGAAGGTCGCGCATCTGTTCTGCGAGATGGCCTGTCGGCTCGAAACCGTGGGACTTTGCAGCAACGCCAGTTTCAGGGCGCCGTTCACGCAGCCGATCATTGCACAGGCCTGCGGCCTGTCGGTGGTCCATACCAACCGGATCGTGCAGGAGATGCGGCGGCTGGGTTTGATCGAGTGGAGGGGCCACCAAATCGAGCTGCTGCGCCGGCACAAACTGGAGGAACTGGCCGAGTTCGATCCGTCGTACCTTCGTCTCCTTAAGCTTCCGAAGCAGCCGACCCTGCGATCCAACCCTTCTTCCCTGGGCCCGAACAACCTCAATTCCGTCTAACGCGCGCGAAGCAGAATCTCCCCGTCATCGCCAGGCTGCTTTCAGGCATGTTGAACCTCGTCTGCGTATCGATTGCCCGAAGCCGCGAACGGGGCGCGCCGTGACAATCTCCGACCGCGTCTCTGAAGTCTACGTCAGCGGCGAGCTCCTGCGCCGGCCCGCGCGTCAGACCGATCCGTTGCGCGAGAAGCTTGCCGTGAGGGATATCGCGCGCCAGATCGCGCGCGATCCCGGTCAGGTTCTGCCCGTACTGGTCGATCTGGCGCTGACGCTTTGCGAGGCCGCGGCCGGCGGGATCAGCATCTACGAAGCGCCCAATGAGGTCTTCCGCTGGCATCATCTCCACGGGTCGCTGCAGAAATTCACGGGCGCGACGACGCCGCGCGACGACAGTCCCTGCGGCGTCACGCTCGACCAGGGCGCGCCGGTGCTGGTTCAGAAACCCGAACGCGTTTACCGGTGGCTGGCCGATGCCGGCGTCTCGGTTCCCGAGTGCCTGCTGGTCCCGCTGTTCGCCGGGGGCACCACGCCGCTCGGGACGCTGTGGGTGGTCTCCGACCATGGCGGGCATTTCCATGCCGGCCATGTCGGCACGCTGCAGGAACTCGCGGGATTTGCCGGCATCGCGTGGGAAGTGCTGCAGAACGAAGAGCGGCTGCGGAACGCTCTGCAGGAGCAGGAGATCCTGACGCGCGAGATGGGACATCGGGTGAAGAACCTGTTCGCCATCGCCGACAGCATGATCCGGTTGAGCGCCAGCAGGTCCGCCACCAAGCAGCAGATGGCTGAAACGCTCTCGGGACGGCTGCACGCCCTGGCGGATGCCAACGCGCTGATCCGGCGCACATTCAGTCCCACCGGCCATTCGGTCCACGCCACCAACCTGCCGGAGATCATCGCAGCCGTGATGCGGCCCTACGCCCATGCGACAACGTCGCTGACGGGGCCCGCGGTGCATGTCGGGGAGCATGCCACGAACACCATCGCGCTCGTCTTCCATGAACTGGCGACGAATGCCGCCAAGTACGGCGCCCTCAGCACGGACGCCGGCGCCGTGGCTATCGATTGGGCCGTCGCGCACGAGCGTCTCGAAATCAGCTGGCAGGAGACCGGCGGTCCGGCGATCTCGTCGGAACCCGCCGCCTCGGGCTTCGGAACGACCCTTGTCAGCAACACGATCACGCGGCAGGGCGGCACGATCGAACCCATTTGGCGCAGCGAGGGCCTGCAGGTTCAGATCGGTCTGCCGCTTGGATGTCTGGCGCATTGAAGCAGGATCGAAGCGGCACGGAGCAACGTTCGCTCAGCCGACGGTGCGTCGCGCAGGAGCGGCCATGCTGCCTCACGCCGCTTCGATCGACGGTCGGTTGCAGCGAAATCGCCGACCGATGCCCCGCGCCGACCGAATGGGCAGCTGCGAAAAGGTCCAAAGAGGACAGAATTTCGATCTTGAAGCAGTTAACACAGGCCGTGACCGCTTCCGGGCGGCTCCGGAACGGGCGTGCAAGGCGAGGCCGATCTCAGGCGCCTTGCAGGATCAATTCACTGAGACGCTCCGGTGCATCGAGCATCATCATGTGCCCGACGTCGGGCACTTCGAACGCGGCCCAGGATGCATCGCGCCTGCAGTCGGCCAGTGCCTTGTCGAAGGGCGGCTGTGGAAATCTGGGGAGGCGGATGTATGTCTTCCTTGGCACTTTCTGGAGCGCTCCGGAAACCTTGATCGGCTGCAGATAGGCGCCGATCGGGTGCAAGGTCGCCTTGGATTCGACGAATGTGCGATCGCGCGCGCCGACAATGGCGTCGGTGGAGATTTTCACCAATCCGCGGACGCCTGCTTCGCCCTTCTCCTGGGCCGCCTGGATGGCCTTGCGAACCGCCTCGGCTGCGAAATCCGCCACCCTTTGTCCGTCGGCGGGAATGTAGGCATCGAGCCATACGACCGATGCGACGCGAGAGCCGATGCGTTCAAGCGCGCCGGCGCCGACAAAGCCGGCGTAGGACCAGGCCACGAGGCAGACGTTCTCAAGGCTCTCCCATTCGATCAGGTTGGCGACGTCGGCGATGTGCGTGTCCAGATTGACGTCCTTGCCCAGCAGATGCGAGCGCTCGGCGAGGCCGGTCAGGGACGGGGCAAACACCTTGTGGCCGCCCTGTTCGAGCCGGTCGGCGACCCGGCGCCAGATCCAGCCGCCGCAGAAGGCACCGCTGATCAGGACGAAGGTCTTTCGTGCCGATTGCGCCCGAGCATCTCCGATCGCGTCGGGGGCCGCCGCTGCCGCGAGACCTCCCGCTGCAGAACAGCGAAGCATGCGGCGGCGAGACATTCCACTTGCTGGCATGACGACATTCCTTTCGTTCAGGAAGCTTTCACCAATCAGCGGACGCGTCCGGAATATCTCTCGTTCTCGCGTGACCCGAGCGGACAGAGACGAATAGCGGCGTCACCTTCTGCTTTGACCGAAAGACCTCGCGCAAAGACGAGGCCGATCTCAGGCAGCTTGCAGGATCAACTCAGCGGTACGGCCCGGCGCATCGAGCATCGCCATGTGGCCGGTGTCGGGAAGTTCGAACGTGGCCCAGGACGTGTTACCCTTGCAATCGGAGAGGGCCTTGTCGAACACAGGCTGCGGAAACTTCGGGAGGCGGATGTAGGTTTTCTTCGCGACGCGTTCCAATGCCCCGGAAAGTTTGACCGGCTGAAGATAAGTTCCGACCGGATGGGCCGTCGCCTTGGACTGCACGAATGGCTGATCGCGTTCAGCAACGGCGGCCGCGCCAAATTTCGGCGGACCAAATCCTGCGTTGCCCTTTTCGACCGCCGTCTGCACGGCGTTGCGCATCGCCTCCGCCGAGACTTCAGGTAATTTCTGTCCGTCGGCTGGCAGAAAGGCATCAAGCCACACGATCGAGGCAACGCGATCGCCGATCGTTTCGAGCGCGCCGGCGCCGACGAAGCCGGCATAAGACCACGCGACCAGGCAGAACTTCTCGAGACTCTCCCATTGAACGAGATTGACGAGGTCGGCGATATGCGTGTCCAGATTGATGTCCTTGCCCAGCAGATGCGAGCGCTCCGCCAGGCCGGTGAACGACGGGGCGAACACCTTGTGCCCGTCCTGCTCGAGCCGGTCAGCGACCCGGCGCCAGATCCAGCCGCCGCAAAAAGTGCCGCTTGCCAGGACGAAGGTCTTTCGAGCCGACTGAGCCCGGGCGGCCCCGAAGACATCGGGGGCGGCCGCGGCTGCGAGGCCGCCGACAGCTGCATTGCGGAGCATCCGGCGGCGGGTCATTCCACATTTCGGCATGAAAAACTCCCTGTTCTCGAAGGAGGATCGTCACCGGTGGATCGAGGGAAAATACAGTGGTGCGCGGGCAAAGTCCACATTTCGCACGTCACCATCCTGGGGTGAGCGCCGCGGTGTTGCTTCGGGCGCTTTGACGAACCGGCAGGCAGCGCAAGTCGAACCGCGCCGCCGGCATGCACCGCCGCTCAACCCGTTCCTTGCGCGGAAGAAAATCCCTCGGCCGAGGTCCGGATGCGGTTGCGGCCGAACACGTAGACCGCCGAGGTCGCCAGCAACAGTCCGAGGCCGATCAGGATCGAGGTCAGGCCGAGCGGGATCAGCAGCAGCGAGGCGTTGCGTTCGGGGGTGACGAACCAGTGGTGCAGCGAGGTCAGCACGAAGGCGGCCCCGGCGAAACCGGCGCCACTGCCGACCAGCAGCAGGGCCCACATCCCGCGCAGCAGGCTGAGCCGCTCGCGCGCCAGTTCGGTGCGCGGGGCGTGATGGCGGCCGACGCGCCGCACCAGGCGGATGGCGAAGCCGATCGAGCTGAAGCCGATCACCAGGCTGGCCGCGCCGAGCAGCATGCGCACGGTGGGGCCGAGATCGGGATGTTTCTGCAAGGTCAGCAGCGGGAAATCGAACGCCGCGTGCAGCGCGATCGGCGCGAACAGCGCCAGGCACCAGCTCGATATCCTCGCCCAGTCGCGGTTGTGGCGGTTGGCGCCGAGCGCGGTTCCCCCGCGCGCGATCACGATATAGGCGCCCGCGATGATGCCGAGCGCGCCGTGGAACGGCACCGTCAGCACGCTGCGCAAGGCCGCCAGCGAGCGCCACATGTCGGAATGCTGCACCAGGTAGGCGAGGTTTTCATAGGCCGCGAAGCCGAGGCCGGCGGCCGCGCCATAGACCACGGTATCCATCGGGTCGGCGAGGTTGCGCCGCCGCATCGACACCAGCACGATCACGAGGATCTTGACGATCTCCTCGGGCGCGGCGACGCCGAATACCGAGCGCAGGCCCTGCGTCAGCCAGGGATTGCCGGGCACCGCGAGGATCGCGGCAAACGGGGCGCGGGCGATGCCGAGCAGGGAGATGCTGGCCGCGCCGAGCAGGAAGGCGAGCCATACCCGCGTCGGCGGGCCGGGGCGCTCGTCGGCGGCGACGACGAGCCAGAGCACCAGCAGCGCCGGCGCGATGGCGGCGACGCCGATCGAGGTGGGAAGGGCCTGAAGCAACAACATGCACGAACTTTACATCGTCGGGCGTTCAAATGGCCGCAAATCCAGCCGTTTGCAACCAAAGTCCGACGCGACTCCTTGTCGCCAAGCTTGACGGCAGAATCCTGGCTTCCCGAAGGCTAGCTGGCCTTGCCGATCCTGGCCTGCACCGCCAGCAGGCCCGCCAGCGCGGCCAGCGCGAAGCCGGCGCCGGCCAAGAATGTTCCCTGCGGCCCCGCGAGGTCCCACAGCGCGCCTGCGATGATGCTGGCCGCCAGCATCGCCACGCCGACGGCGAGGTTGAACAATCCGAACGCCGTGCCGCGCAGTTCCGCCGGCGCGGTGTCGGCGACCAGCGCGGCCAGCAAACCCTGCGTCAGCCCCATATGCAGGCCCCAGAGTACGACGCCGAGCGCCACGCCGTAGATCGACGGCAGCGCGGCCAGCACGAGGTCGGCGGCGATCAGCAGCACGATGCCGCCCGCCAGCATCGCGGTGCGGCCGATGCGGTCGGAGAGGACGCCGGCCGGATAGGCCGAAAGCGCGTAGACGAGATTCATCGCCACCAGCACGGCTGGCACCAGCACGATCGGCAGCCCGACATTCTGCGCCCGCAACACCAGAAAAGCCTCGCTGAAGCGCGCCAGCGTGAACACGCTCGCCACCGCGACCACCCACCAGAAGGCCGGCCCGAGAAGGCCGATCTCGGCGAGGCTGAGCGGGTTGCGCACCGTGCGCAGCGCCCGCGGCCGGTCCGGCTCGCGCACGGCGAACACGATCAGCGCCAGCGCGAGGAAGCCGGGGAGGATGGCGCACCAGAACACGGCGGTGAAGTCGTCCGATGTCCACCACATCAGGGCGATGGCGAGCAGGGGACCCGTGAAGGCGCCGACCGTGTCGAGCGACTGCCGCAAGCCGAAACTCGCACCGCGCAGTTCGGCCGGCGAGAGGTCCGCCACCAGCGCGTCGCGCGGCGCGCCGCGAATGCCCTTGCCGATGCGGTCGACGAAACGCGCCGCGACCAGCCAGCCGACGCTCGGCGCCAGCGGAAACACCGGCTTGGTGAAGGCCGCCAGCCCATAGCCCGCGGCCGCCAGCCATTTGCGGCGGCCGAGCCGGTCCGACAGCGCGCCGGAGAATATCTTCGTCATCGAGGCGGTCGCCTCCGCGAGCCCTTCGATGATGCCGACCGTCACCATCGACGCGCCCATCACGGTGACGAGGTACACCGGCAGCAAGGCGTGGATCATCTCGGACGAGATATCCATCAGCATCGAGACGAAGCCGAGAACCCATACGCCGGCGGGAATGTTCTGCAGCGAGGAGGTCGGCTTGTTGCCCGCGGCCATGTCGTTCCCTGCGCGTTGCGCCGTGCCCCCTCGCGCCGGCGGCACCATCCGGATGTCTCTATTGTGCCAGCAGCCGTCGGCAGGTTTCGACGAAGACCTCGGCGCCGGTGACGATGTCGGCATCGGACGTGTTCTCGGTCCAGTGGTGCGAGATGCCGCCGATCGAGGGCACGAACAGCATGGCCGACGGCATCACGGTCGCGAGAACCTGCGCGTCGTGGCCGGCACCGCTCGGCATTCGCATCGACCTGCCGCCGGCAAGCGCCGCGGCGGCCTGTTCGATGGCCTGCTGGAACGCGGCCTCCATCCGCGCCGGCGCGCCGGTGCGAAGGCGCTCGATGGCGACGGCGCAGCGGCCCTGGCTGTCGACCTCCGCCGCCATGGCGTGCAGGAGGTCTTCCAGGCGCGCGATCACCGCCGGATCGTCGTCGCGGATCTGGAACAGCATTTCCGCTTTTCCCGGGATGATGCTCGGCGCGCCCGGATCGAGCGTGATGCGGCCGGTGGTCCATACCGTGCGCGGACCGCAGGCCGCCGGAAAACGTTCGTCGATGGCGACGCAGAATCGCGCCAGCGCGAGGCCCGCGTCCTTGCGGATCGCCATCCGCGTGGTGCCGGCGTGGTTCTGTTCGCCGCTGAAGACGATCCGGTACTGCCAGATCCCGACGATGGAGGTGACGACGCCGATCTTGAGGCCACTGCTTTCCAGCGTTTCGCCCTGTTCGATATGGGCTTCGAGATAGCCGACATGCCGCCCGCGTTCGCACAGCACGCGGTCGCGGCCGGCGAGACCTGACGAGCGCAGCGCCTCGCGCAGGCTCCGGCCGTCGCTGCGGTCGCGGGCGGCGTCGATCTCGGTCTCGGTGACGGCGCCGACATAGGAGCGGCTGCCGAGGAAGTGGCCAAAATGTCCTTCCTCGTCGCACCATGACGCCACCTCGACGGCGCCCTCGATATCGGGGGCGCGGTTGATGATTCGCGCGGCTTCCAGCGCATAGACGACGCCGAGCGGTCCATCGAGCCAGCCGGCATGGTTCTGGCTTTCCAGATGCGAGCCCGCCAGAAGTTTCGGCCCCGCCGTGCTGCTGGTGCCGAGCACGTTGCCGATTCCGTCGATCTCGCCGGTGAGGCCGGCCTCCGGCAGCCGCTGCACCAGCCATTGCAGGGACTGCAGATGCGGTTCCGAAAAGGTCGGCTTGTGAACGCCCGTCTTGTAGGCGCCGATGGCGCGCAGCGCGTTGAGGTCGGCGAGAACGCGGGCGCCGTCGGCGCGCGGTGGTCGATCGGACATGAATGAAACTCGGCTGTTCAGTAGTTCTCCGGAGTAGAACAAAGTTCCTGGCGCGATGCCAGACGCGATCGCGCGGCGCATCGAACGGTTGTGATGAGTTTCGTGGGACAACTGTTTGATGGTGTCGTTGCGGTCTCTTGCAAATAACCGGTCGGTTGGAAGATCATTTTCGCGGCAAACGCCCCGGTGCGGTGGGTGCATTCGCCGTGAGCCGTTGTTCTCCGGGTGAGAACAAAGTTCCTGGTGTTGCCGATTTGCGCGGAACAAAGTTCCCGAACATGCGGTTGTCGTGATCAACCCGCCGACAGCCAAGCCCAGGCGCCGACGGCAGCAAAGGCGATCATGATCAGCGCCGTGACCGCGCCGGCGGTGATCATTGCGATCTCCTGTGGGGTGTCGCTGCGCATCTCGTCCGCGAACGTGCAAGGGCCTCTCGGCTTCGAATCCTCGCATCGAGCGCGTATTCGAAAGGCGCATCAACGCAAAGCAGCAACGCCGCCCAAATTCTTACGCAGATCGTTGCGCTGGACAAGGCGATGCAGAGGAGGTCGCGCACGCCGGCGACGTGACGCTGATCGTTCGGGGCGGCGGCGACGGGTGAGGTGGACAACGGATATTCAAAGCCGCAGCGCCGTGCTCGGTCCCGATCTGAATCCTGCCTGATCCTGGCCGGGATGCGGGTTCAAGGCGTTCTTGAAAAATTAAGGGCTGGCCGCCGCCACGCGTTGGCGCTCCCTAGCGGAATCGAACCGCTCTCTCCACCGTGAAAGGGTGGCGTCCTAACCGATAGACGAAGGGAGCAAAACAATCGGAAAATCAAAGCGTTAGGTGCTTGATGGACCGCTTGGCCGGCTGCCTTCCATGATCCATGGAAGCAGCGACGGGCGAACGTATAGTGGCGTTTGCCCGGAGGGGCAAGCCGCCCGGAAACCGGTTTTTTCCCGCAGTCTCCAAGCGCCTGCTTCGCCCGATCGATTCGGATTGCAAGCTTCAAATTGTTGTTTCTGAAACCTGTTGCTGGAAGCGGGGCGGCTTTCCGCCCGGATCAAGCCCTGCCGCCGTCGATTGCGCGGCTTTTGGCGGCGAAGACCGTCGCAACGGAATTTAAAGCCGGATCGCCTAGAGGTTCTGGCCCGGGAGATTTTCTTTCATGGCGTTGATTTCGAAATTGTCTGGCAGCGGCAAGAAGCGTGAGGCGCGCAAATCGCTGAGTCAGCCAGGGTGGATCACCCTCGATGGCGGTTTTGCGGCGCGCCAATGCGTCGTCAAGGACCTGTCCTCGACCGGCGCAAAGGTCACGATCGACGATCCGAACTCGCTGCCGGCGAAATTGCGGCTGGCGTTTTCGCGCGATGCGCGGACCGGGCGGCGCTGCGAAGTGGTGTGGCGCCGCGGGAACTCGGTCGGCGTCAAATTCGTTCGCTAGCCCTCGCCGCCGGACGGCGATAAAAGGCGGAATGCGAATATCCCTTCTGGTCATGATGGCGCTGGCGCTGCCATCGGTAGCGGGCGCGGAGCCGCTTCGGCTTCAAAAGCCCGACAAGCCCCTCGCATCGGACAAGCCGATTCCGGGGCGGCGTTCGAGCGGCGCCTGCGCCGTGTATGGCGCCGGTTTTGTCATGATCGAAGGCACCGGCACCTGCGTGAAGATCGGCGGCGCGATCAGCGTCGGCGCCGGCGTCTCCAGCGGATCGCGCTGAGGTCGGTTCTGGTCCAGGTGGACCGAACCGGGCTTCGCGCTTGGAAAAGCCATTGCCTCACGTCATTGGCGGTGCGACGAACCTCGCGAAGCCCGGACGCTCGGCAAGCTGCGCGAACCAGCGTTCGAGGTTCTGCAATCTCGGCTTGCTGACGCCCTCGACGCCGAGCCAGCGCCGCGCATAGGCACCGATCGCGATATCGGCGAGCGTGAACCGGTCGCCCTCGATGAAACGGCGGGATGCCAGTTGCGCTTCCACGACGCGCCACACCACCGCCTCGGCATCGACGTCCTTCTGGATCGCGACCATGTCGCGTTTCTCGACCGGCGTGCGCACCAGCGCCCAGAAGACCGGGCGATCCACCGGCTGCAGCGTGGACAGCGTCCAGTCAAGCCAGCGGTCGACGCCGGCCCGCGCCTTGGGCTCGGCGGGATAGATCGGCGTGTCGCCGCCATAGGCCATGGCGAGATAGCGCATCACCGAATTGGATTCCCACAGCACGTAGTCGCCATCGACCAGCGTCGGCACGCGCCCGTTCGGATTCATCGCGAGGTATTCCGGCTCGTTGTTCTTGCCGAACTGCATGCCGGCGTCGATGCGCTCGTAATCGAGCCCGAACTCGACGAGGCACCACAGCACTTTTTGCACGTTGACCGAATTGGCCCGGCCCCAGACGGTCAGTTTCGACGTGTTGTTCTCGGCCACGAATTGTCGCTCCCGTTGATCTGCCAGCAGCGTTCATAGCGGAAGATCGGCGAAAAGGCGCGGCCTTGCGAGCGACGGAGTCGATAAAAAGGGGGCTCCGCCGCCATGCGACAGAGCCCCCATTCTCATTTCCGGCCGTGATCGGGTCGGCCGCTCAGCGGCCGAAGAACAGCCACAGCAGGATGATCACTGGAATCGGCACGCCCAGCATCCACAACAGAATTCCTCTTCCCATCTCGTCCTCCTCAAATTGCTTCGAGGACAAAACGCGCGATCGCGGTGCCGGTTCCTGCGCCCGCCGCTTCGATCGGAACGTAAAAGAAGCGGGCGCACGGGAACGTTTCACGATGTGGAGAACCGCAGCCGAAAGCCCGTATCGAAACCGTGGATCGCATCGCGGTCCACGGCCTCGCGCGAGGTCTACCAGTGCCCGGTGTTCGGCATCGAGGCCCACGGCTCCGCCGGCGGTTTCGGCTCACCCTTCTGCAGCAGTTCGATCGAATGCAGATCCGGCGAGCGCACGAACGCCATGTTGCCGTCGCGCGGCGGCCGGTTGATGGTGACGCCGGCCTTCATCAGGCGGTCGCAGGTCGCATAGATGTCGTCGACCTCGTAGGCGAGGTGGCCGAAGAAGCGGTCCTCGCCGTATTTCTCCTCATCCCAATTGTAGGTGAGTTCGACCAGCGGCGCGCCGCGGTTCTGCGGCGCCGCCTTGAACAGGCCCTCGTCCTCCGGCGCGCAGAGAAACACCAGCGTGAAGCGGCCCTTGTCGTTGTCGACCCGGCGCACTTCCTTCAGTCCCATCGCGTCCTGGTAGAACTTCATGGCGACGTCGAGATCGCGGACGCGCAGCATGGTGTGGAGGTATCTCATTTTTGCGAACTCCTTGAGCGGTTACGGATGTTCCGTCGGGCGGGGCGGGCCATGCATAGCAGCAAATCCCGCGGAAGGGCAGGCACCCCACGCGGCCCGCGAGGCGTTTTGCGGATGGATGACGGATATCGCCGTCCGTCTTTCCACAATTCGCCCGCACCAACTTGCTCGCGGTCGGCGCCTTTTGGGGAGAGCGGCAGCCATGTGGCGCCGCGGGCCATTGGCCCGGCAATGCCAAGATCAGGGTCTCGCCGCGGTCGGCACGCGCTTCACAGTCTTCGTCGCCCGGATGCCGGGCAATTCGACCTCACTGAAGAACCTTCGGCAGAACGACCACGACGTCGATTGTCTGCCCGAGAATGCGCCCGGCGATATCAGCGATGAGCAAGGCGAAGTCATCTTCCATATCGGCGGCAGTGGTTTCGTCGCGTGCGTAGACATACAGGAGCGACCCGTCCAGCGCGGCAAATCTCACGCCGGTAAACACGCGGTCGAATTCCTTCGCGCCAAGGACCGACGCCACGCGGGCCTGTATCGCATAATCCTGGATGTCACTAAGTTCCATTTTTTCCTGCCGCCGGAGTCGTTCGGTGCCTATGAACTAGATGTTCACGATACCGGCCGTCGTCAAGGATGCGGATGGCTCGAACGACACCACGCTGGAGTGTTTGATCGAACCGCTGAACACCTGCCGGGACATCGCCAACCGGAACGGTGACGAGGCGAACTTAATTCTTGCACGGACCAGCGGATCATCGCGGCGGCGCTTGCAGCGCGCGTACCCGTGACCGGCCGGCTAGGCCGCCTCGGACGCGCGCGTGCGCTCAAGCTCGGCCTTCTCGCGACATTCGGCGGCGAACGCATTCAGACGTTCGACGGTCACCGGGTCCAGCATGCTGCGCGCCAAGCGTTCGGCGCGGGCGGCTTGCTCTTGCAGATACTGCGACTCGGTCATCATCTGGCCCTCGATTGCCCGGACATTTGAACCGAACAATTTGAATCGAATGTGTTCGTTCCGGAAATCCGTCAACTGCAGTGAACAAGCCGTTAATTACGTGCGGTGCGTCACGCGGGGCTGATTGCGGCGTCGCGGCGCACTGAGCCAAGTCGGCGTATCGGCGGTTTCGGTCGATGCCGCAGCACACTCGCCGCCAGGTAGAAGCAGCACCCGTAATGCTACGAACTACCTTCCGTTGTTCCCTGTGGGTAAACCAATCGACCGCAATCATTGCATCGTCAATTTGTCTTAAGGCTTGGACGAGAAGATGCCCGGCGTCGAACCGGGTGCACAGGATGGAGGTTTGCATGCCCAGACAATTCGGCCTCAAGGCGATGACGGCAGCCGTACCGTCCGCTCCGGCCGCGTCGCCGCCGGCGCCGCCGGAACGCAGCGGGTCGGCCCTGGTGTCGCGCGCGCTATCACCGGCGGGCTCGCCGGCCGCGACGCTCGTTTCGCCGCGCGCGGAATTGCCGATGGCGCCGGCAAGCTGGCGCGGCTGCTGCGACCGGCGATCGACCTCGCAATATTGAAGCGAACGAACGCAATTGTGCGGGGAGCGTATCGGCGGCGATGCGGCCGGCACGCGTCGCCGCCGCGGCGTCATCATTCACCGTCGCTTTCAGAGCAAGCCCGGCTTCCGATTCGGTGCGCCGTCTAGCGCGACAGCGCCGGGATCAGGCTTTCGAACAGTTCGACGAGCCGCTGGCCGGTCATGCCGACGGCATAGATGATGGCCAGGGCAATGAAGCCGGCGATCAGGCTGTATTCGATGGCGGTGGCGGCGCGCCGGTCACGCAGAAATTTTCTGAACATGCATTCCTCGCTAAACGCGACGATGATCTGTGGCACGTCCAGGTTGCCGATATGACAACCAAAATCGTAAAATTGCCAAGTATTTCGATACCGTCAGGCGTCCCGCCGTGCGGTCGCGACCGCGCCTTCCGTCGAGGCGGCTTCCTTTGAAGGGGCGACGGCGCCTGCCGGCGTGATTTGCCCCACATTCGCTTGCGGAAATTCCCTCCATAGTTGCAGCAACGGAGGGATCGACCATGGTTTTGATCTACAGCCTGCTGATCGCTGCGATGCTGTTCTTTTTCCTGCTTCCGATCACCGACGCCAGGACGGCGCGCATGAAGCTGTCCGTGGTGGGCAGCCTCGGCTTCCTGTTGGCGGTATGCGCGATGGCGCCACGCCTGATACACTGAGCCGGCCTGCCGCCTCGACGCCGATCCGGCCCCGGGAAAGGCGGAAAGGCCGTGAGGGAAGCGTATGATTCTGGTCACCGGCAGCATTCTGGCGCGGCAGGACACGTTCGACGACGTGCTGCGTTCCTGTCTCGAACATGTCGAGCGTTCCCGCAGGGAGCCCGGCTGCATCTCGCACGACGTCCATGTCGATTGCCAGAATCCGATGCGGCTGTTCTTCTTCGAGCAATGGGCGGACGAGGCCGCGCTGCGCACGCATTTCGCGGTCGAAGGCTCCAAGGCGTTCGTTCGCTCGCTCAAGGGCCGTATCGTCGAGACGTCCGGCACGATGATCTACCGCGCCGAGCCGATCCAGCGATAGGCAAGTCGAAGTTCCGCCGCGATGGTCACAGCGGGGGAAAGTCACAGCAGGGGATTGCACAGCCAGTACTCCGGCCAGAACCTGTTGCCGAGCCATCCGAGCGCCGCCGCTACGGCAAAGAACACCAGCGCGGTCGGAATCAGTTCGTGGATTGCGAGGGCCATCGCCAGAAGCGGGCCGATCAGATGCGCGCTCAGTCCTGCGATGCCGATTCCGATGCCGAACAGCACGGCCTGTATCAACCAGATCAAGACATCGCGAAAAACTATCATGCGTTGACCATAGCGCCGGTGCGGCCGATCGCGATGTGACGGCGCGCACGTGATCGTTGCAGCGGCGAGTCGGCCGGGCGCGCATCGGCGTCGCTCGCTCGCCGCGATCGGCGGCTTCATGATACTGAGCCTGCGCCGTCAGGCCAGCAGCGCGATCATCAGGCGCGTCAGCTCAGACCTTGACGTCGACCAGCGACGGCTCGCTGGAATCCAGGCTGGCAAGCGCCGCCTCGACCGCGTTCGACTTGGCGTGATCGACGGCCTGCAGATCCTGGGCGATCGTCGTCGATGACGCCTTGGCCGCCTGGTCGACGGCGAGTTGTACTCTGGCCTGTGTCACTTCAACCGGTATGGGGTAAATGACCATCGGATTGACCCTCCTGACATGAAATTTGTCAGGTGCCCGTTTACGCGTTGTAAACAGGTTGGGTTAATGGCGCGGGATTTCGCCAAGACTGGGTGAATACCGCGTTAAATTTCGGCGGCCTCCGGCAAATAAAGTCGCGATAGCTCGGGTGAATTCGTTTCGCAAGCCATGGAGCCCCCGCCCGACGGGCGCGCCGGCATATCGATCGCAAGGCGGCGTCCCGGGAATTGAAGCACCTATTGCAACGCTTCCAGCCGCTCGGCGTAGAGACGGAATTCCTCCGCCATCTCGACCAGCTTTTGAGCAGCTTCGCGATCCTTGACGGCTGCGGCGAGCCGCAGCGCGCGATGCGATTGGTCTCGGTAATGGTCGGCCTGGGTCATCGTGACATTCCTCGCTGCAGCTATCGACACCTCTCTCAATGGGTGCGGACGGCGCGCGCAGGGTTCGACGACCCACGTGCACGTGATCAGCGACGCCGTCAGGATCGCCATGGGCTCGCGATCGGCGGAAAGCTGCGTCGAAGTAACGGTATCTTAAGACGGCAACGCAGACGAAAAACGCACCCCCTGTTCGTTCTGCGAGAACAAAAGGGGCAAGCGCGCCAACGATCCGTCAGTCGTTGCCGGATGGGCGATGACAGGTGGCCACCGCGACAAAGCCGGCATAGCCGGCCAGGTTGACGAGAATTTCGATCCACACCGGCATGACAAGCCCTTTCCCTGATGTGACGGAGCAGAGGTGGCGGTTGTTCCGGCTCTATCCGACATCAGCCCGCACCTCGACATCGATGCCGGGCCGCAGCATTTCGATCAAAATGGAAGACCTCGCCGGCATGCCAACATGCCGGCGAGGTCCTCGGTGCTTTCACCTCTCGCGAAGTTGCCGCACTTGCAGAGAGAATGCCGGCGCGCCGCGTTCGTTCCGAAGCGCTTGATCCTGGTTTCCTGGTTCCGCGTCAGCGCGCGGGCCGGCCGGCGCCGTGGATCGCGTTGGACAATGTCGCGTCGCCATATTCCTTGCGCGCGCGATCGAACTTCTGCTGGGTTTCCCTGAAATTCGCGACGCGGGCTGCGATTTCAGCCCGTTCGCGCGCGAGCCGCTCTTCTTTCTCCGTCATCGCTTTTCCATCCTGCGTGATTCGCGTCCACGCCATTGGCCTGTCCGAATGGGGCGTGAATGCGGAAGCCGGCAGCGCGCGGCGCGCCGCCAATGGCGATTTGGACGGCGCGGCGGGCGCGCAGGCGTTGTCGCCGATGCCTGGCCGGCAAAGTCGCTATAAGGCGAACTGATGGCCTTCGCCCCGGGGATGTGCCGATTGACGCGCGTCGCGCTGGCAATCCGGACTGCCGTGCTATAATCGGCGCTGCCCGATCAAGAGGAATGGTCAGCGATGATCGCCACGGATTTGCGCAGCGGCGTGGAGCAGCTCGGCAACATGATTGCCGAAGCTTCCTGTATCGTTCCCTTTACCGGCGCCGGCATCTCCACCGAATGCGGCATCCCGGATTTTCGTTCGCCCGGCGGCTTGTGGACGCGCAATCGTCCGATCGCGTTCGACGAATTCGTGGCCAGCGCCGAGGCGCGGGCCGAGTCGTGGCGCCGCCGCTTCGCGATGGAGGAGGTCTTTGCGGCGGCGAAGCCCGGCCGCGGCCATCGCGCGCTGGCGTCGCTGTACCGGGCCGGCAAGACGCCGGCGATCATCACCCAGAATATCGACAATCTGCACCAGGCCTCGGGATTCAAGTCCTGCGACGTCGTCGAGCTGCATGGCAATACCACTTATGCCCGCTGCATCGGCTGCGGCCAGGCCTATGATCTGGCCTGGGTCAAGGCACGCTTTGAACCGGACGGCGCGGCGCCGGACTGCACGGTGTGCGACGCGCCGGTGAAGACCGCGACGATCTCGTTCGGGCAGGCGATGCCCGAAGAGGCGATGCAGCGTGCCACCGATCTCGCAAGGCAATGCGACCTGTTGCTCGCGATCGGGTCCTCGCTGGTGGTTTGGCCGGCCGCCGGTTTTCCGCTGATGGCCCGGAACAACGGCGCCAAACTGGTGATCATCAACAACGAGCCGACCGAACAGGACGATGTCGCCGATCTCGTGCTCCGTTTCGACATTGGTGAAACGCTCGGGCCGTTCGTCGGCAATTAAATCGCGGCGCGATTTACCATCAGATTTAACGGACCTCTTCGCTTTATCTCATCTTGTTGTTCGCGCATCGGCTTTTCATTTTGCGGATAATGTTTTTTCCGAAATCCGGTTTCCACTCTTTCAGTTCGGACTCGGCATGTGATTGATTCGTTGCAGTGCAATCTGTTCATAGCCTCCGTAATTTTGTTTTTTTTAGCTATGCCTCGCGATTGAGAGTGTTATCTTTTGAGTAAGAGATTCGCGCTGCGTTTTGATGAGTGGGTCATCGATGAGCGCGTGTTCCGGTCCCGCCAGGGCGATGGCGGGCCGCTTTTTGAGAAGTGTGAGGTCCGGGGTCATGGGGTCGGACGAATATGTGTCCAAGAAGCTCGGGGGGCCGCCGTCAGGTGGAGCTGGGCAAAACAGGCTTGGACCGGGTGAATACGGTACCGGCGCGCCGCGCGATCCGGCGGTAGAGGCTTTCTCAGGGCTCGGCGATACCGCCGCGAACCTGGTCGAGATCTCCGGTGTGATCAAATGGTTCGACGCCTCCAAGGGGTACGGCTTCATCGTGCCGGACAATGGATGGCCCGACGTGCTGCTGCATGTCACCGTGCTGCGGCGCGACGGCTACCAGACCGCGTATGAAGGCGCGCGGGTGGTGGTCGAATGCGTGCAGCGCGTCAAAGGCTATCAGGCGTTCCGGATCGTCTCGATGGACGAGTCGACCGCGATCCATCCGGCGCAGATGCTGCCGCCGCGCACCCATGTCAGCGTCACGCCGACCAGCGGGCTGGAGCGGGCGCAGGTGAAATGGTTCAACCGGCTGCGCGGATTCGGCTTCCTGACCTGCGGGGAGGGAACGCCCGACATCTTCGTGCACATGGAAACGCTGCGCCGCTTCGGCATGACCGAGCTGCGCCCCGGCCAATATGTGCTGGTGCGCTTCGGGCCCGGCATCAAGGGCATGATGGCGGCGGAGATCCATCCCGAGACCGGTCCGTCCGCGCTGTCGTCGCACTGATCCACAGGCGTCGATCCAGCTGACAAAAATGTGAGCCAGCCGTCGCGCACCAGCGCGGCGGCCTCTGGCGTTTTCGGCGCGCGTCGGGTTAGGGTCCGGCCATCGAAGACAACCGGCGTGAGTGCATTGATGGATTTCGCTTTGATGGTGGTACGGCCAGGTCGCGGCCGATGGGTGACATTGCTGGTGGCGGCAGCGGCGGTGTTCGTGATGCTCTGCGCCGATCTGCCTGCGCGCGCCGCCAGCATTCAGCCGCTCGAGATCGCCACCAAATCTGGCGTGCAGGTGTTTTCGGTCGAGATGGCGACGACCGAGGAGGAGAAGACGCAGGGCCTGATGTACCGCAAGGAACTGGCTGACGGTAAGGGCATGCTGTTCGACTTTTCGCCGGAGCAGCAGATCTCGATGTGGATGAAGAACACCTACATCCCGCTCGACATGATCTTCATCCGCGCCGACGGCCGCATCCTGCGCATCGCCGAGAACACCGAGCCGCTGTCGACCAAGATCATCTCGTCGGGCGGACTGGCACGGGGCGTGCTGGAAGTCATCGCAGGCACGGCGCAGAAATACGGCATCCAGCCCGGCGACCGCGTGGCGCACCCGCTGTTCAACAAGCGCTAAAGCCGGCCCGAGCGCCTTGATGGGGCGGGGCTAAGCGTGTATCGACGCAGTCCCAGCACCGGATCGGGGTATAGCGCAGCCTGGTAGCGCGGCAGTTTTGGGTACTGCAGGTCGTTGGTTCGAATCCAGCTGCCCCGACCAAATATCGTGAATTTCCAGGACGTTGTGACGGCCGCCACGGTCGAGGGCCGGTCCGTCGTCGCTACACCGCTGGCCGATCCGCCTGCCGCCGGCATCGGCAGAAACGGCGCGGCCGTCGGTGGCCGGAGTCTGATCCGGAGCTTGCGCCTGGGTCAAGTCCGTCAATCCGACTCCGGGCGCTCGCGACGCCATCGATCCCATCCCGCCAGCTCGTGCCTCAGGCCACCGATCGCTCCGGCTCTTCGTGTTGATCCAGCACGTCGCGAATGATGGCGAGCAGTTCGGAGGGGCGGAACGGTTTCATGATGGCACGATGCCGGGCGATCCGGTGATCGCCGCTTTCCGTCGTGACCGGATAGTCGGAATAGCCGGTCATGAAGATGACGGGCGTCGCCGGAGCTTCCTGTCCCAGAAGCTCGGCCAGCTCCGGCCCGCCGAGCTGCGGCATCACGACGTCGCTGAGCACGAGGTCGACCCGCTCGCGGCGCTTGTGCAGCAGCCGCCGCGCTTCGTCGCCATTCGCCGCCGTCACCGTGCGGTAGCCGCCCCTTCGCAGCGCGGCCACGGTGGCGCGCATGACGGCCTGATCGTCCTCGACGATGAGGATCGTCTCCTTGCCGCGGAGATGTTCGATGGCGTCCTCGGCCGGGCCCGCCTGCTGCGCGGGCCGATCGGTTCGCGGCAGCAGGATATGGAACGATGTCCCGGCGCCGGGCTTGCTTTCGACGGTGAGTTGCCCGCCGGCCTGCGCGATGATGCCGTAGCACATCGACAGTCCGAGCCCCGTGCCCCTGCCGCGTTCCTTGGTGGTGAAGAACGGGTCGAAGATGCGCTCGAGATGCTCGGGGGCGATGCCGGTCCCGGTGTCGCTGATCCGCGCCGCGACATAGTCGCCGGCCGGCACGCCGTGATCGCTGCTTTGCTCGATCCGCCGGTTCTCGATCGCCACCTCGAAACGCCCGCCGTCCGGCATGGCGTCCCGCGCATTGACGGCCAGATTCATCAGCACCTGCTCGAGCAGCCCCTTGTCGGCCAGCACCGGCCAGATCTCGTCCGGCGACAGCGTGACGATCTCGATGCTCGCCGGCAACGTCCGCCGCAGCATGGAGTGGAATCCGGTGATGACGTCGCCGAGGTTGAGCACCACGGGCTCGGTCGGTTGCTTGCGCGAGAAGGCGAGCAGTTGCCGGGTGAGCGCCTGGGCGCGATCGATCGCATGGACGATCTCGACGAGTTCGGGATATTTCGGATCCGCCGTGCCGCACTCGTCCCGCAGCATCTCGGCATAGACCAGCATGACCAGCAGCAGATTGTTGAAGTCATGGGCGACGCCGCCGGCCAGCAGCCCGACGGCCTCCATCTTCTGGGCGTGCTGCAGTTCCTCGCGCAGCTTGAATTCGCGCAGGCGCGTGATCGAATAGCCGATCGCCCGCCGCAACAGGATCGGCCGCAGCTCCTCCTTGTTGAGATAGTCCTGCGCGCCCGCGTCGATGCAGGCCAGCGCCAGCGCCTCGTCGGCCATGCCGGTCAGCACCACGATGGGCACCTCGTGCGACACCTGAAGCAGGGATTTGACGCAGTCGGTACCGGAGGCATCCGGTAGCCGCAGGTCGAGCAGCACGACGTCGATCCGGTTGTTTCTCAGCAGCTCCGCGGCGTCGCGCAGGCGCGAGGCATGATGCACCTCGTAGCCGGTATGGTCGCCGGCGAGACGGAGCATCCTCCTGACAAGTTCGGCGTCGGCCGCGTTGTCCTCGACGAGCAGCACCGCCCGCGTTTCGCGCTTCGAACCGTTCATGCGTCCCCCGCAAATTCGGGCACGCTGCCGTTCCGCGGCAGGCGTGCCAGCTGCACCCGTTCGATGGTTCGGATCTCGTCCGCCTCGTTGTGTTCGACAAAAAGCAGCAACTCCGAGCGGCACGCTACGCCGATGTGCCGCTCGGCACCTTCTGTGGTCGTCGATCGCTGACAGGATCAAGCTCACGCACACGCTGACGCGTCCGGAAGAATCAATTCGCGATTCTACGTCGATTCCGGTCCCGTTGTCCTGACTTGCCTCATCCGTGGCGAGGACGCGTTTCACCGTACCGCCGTCGCGGAGGCCGTTCTGCGCGGTGCGTTCCGATCGCAAGCCTGCACCACGCTCAACGTCATCGTCTGGCTCGACATGGCGACCCGAAGCAATATGCACGTTGGCAGGCATATCAAGTCGCCGGCTCACCATTTGTCGATGCCGAGTTGATCGCAAACGTTGCTGCTTCGTTGACAAGTGTCGAAGCGCGCGTTGTCTGCTCCGTAGAAGTGCTGATTGTAGAGCGAGCTGATGTGTAGCAGTGATGGCAAGGTCGTTCGCTTGCTGCTTCGTCGCAATGCAATTCTGTAATGTCGCGTGTGCGTGCTTCAGGAATTCAGCTGAGGTGCTCCATGCCTGTCATACCCGTCATCGACGACGACATTTCCACGCGTGCCGCGCTGCCGAGCCGGAGCAGGCTCGGCGTCTTCCTCGCAGCCGACGGACCGAGCGGGCCCGGGCTGATCGGCCAGGCGTCACGCGATGAGGCGAAACCTGGCGCCAGAGCGGTATGATGGACATCCTCGTGGTGGACGACGAACCGGCGGTCTGCACGGTCGTACGACTCGTACTTTCCAGGGAGGGCCATGCGGTCACCAGTTGCGACCATGGGGAAGCGGCGCTCGATCTGCTGGCCGAGCGGGAGCCGGCCGTTGCGCTGATCGATCTCAGCCTGCCCAAAGTGCGCGGACTGACCATCGTCGAAGCAGCCCGCGCGCTCAGGCCTCAGCTTCCGATCATCGTCATTACGGGAATGCTGTCGGAAGGCTTGAAAAGCCGGTTCGAATGTTCCGATCTCGTGAAGGTTCCGGGTGTCTATGGCCTCGGCAAACCCTTCAAGCCGAAGGATCTCTGTCGTCTCGTCGCCATCGCGACCTCGCCGCGACGTCCGGACCTGGACGATCAGCCAATGGTTGCGGCGGACGCATTCGTCGCGGCGGACAGCGGGCCGCTTCGCGACTGTGGGTAGACCGGGGTTGCGAAAGCGTCCCTCGAATCTTTCGTTCGCCGTCCGCCGCGGCAAGGCCGCCGGTCCGGTTCCAGTGCCGGCGAACCCGGTCGCCGACTTGCCGCACCTTTTCGGATCGTGATTTCCGCGCTATCCCAATCGAAAATGGCATGGAAGTACGTGTGACCGGAACCAAGATTTTGATCGTGGCGCGACGCCTGCTGGTGGTCGCGCTTTGCGTCGTCCTCCCGGCCGGGACGGCCGTCGCCGATCCCGCGCAGTTGATTTCTGATTTTCGCCTGAAGCACGGCGAGAAGCGCGTCACGCTGGATGGCGCGCTGACGCGGATCGCACATGACCAGGCGCAGGCGATGGCGTCCAAGGACGTGCTGGATCACGACGTGCTCGGCCGCTTCACCACCCGCGTCGCTCCGGCGGGGGCCGGGCGCGCCGCGGAGAACATCGCTTACGGCTACGAGAGTTTTCCCAAGACGCTCGACCAATGGATCAATTCGTCGGGTCACCGGAAGAACCTGCTGCTGCCGGGGGCGACGCGCGTCGGCGTCGCCAACGTGAAGAGCGCGAAGACCGGGCGAACCTATTGGGCGATGGTGATCGCCGGCGACTATGAGCGGCCCGCGCCCAGGCCGGCCAAAGGAACGCCGAAGGAGACCAGGCAGGCCAGCGTCGCAAAACCGAAGCCGCGCGCGACGGAGTCATGTCGGTTCAAAATTCTCAGCCTCTGCCTGTAGTGGACATCGCAAACTTCCGGCTTGCCACCTCGTTCTTGTTATGTTCTCATGCGTCATTCCCGGAGGTGACCCATGGACGTCGAGAAGCAACGCGAAGTGATCCGGCTCTGGAACCGGATGCGGCAGGTGGAAGGTCCGCTGGCGGAGGAGATCCGCATCCAGATCCTGGCGTGTTTTGCGAAAACGGACTCGCCGAGCTTGCGGGTCAATCAGCGGCGCGCGGGGCCCGATCGCGTTCCGGGCCAAACGGCGCAGATCTTTCGAATCGGCGAACGCGGCGCCAACGCGACACTTTGAGGAACCCGGCGGAGAGGTGTTGTTGATTCGGCCGCCGTCAAGATTGACGGAATCAGCGCGGGGTGCATGCTGCGCACATGTTGTCGCGTGTGCGCAATCATTTTCAGGGAGCGAAGTTCGCCCGCATGAGCAGCGGGACGTATTGCGTCATCCGTGATCTCGGGCTGGTGAAGGGCGGCAAGGGAATGCGGCACCACGAGGTGCTGGTTACCTTCAGCCTCCGCGCGTTCTGGCGCTGGGTGGTTGGCGCCGGCAAGGCGGCCGTCGCCAGCCGAAAGCGCACTGACCGGTTCGAGCGGATTCCGGAACACCTGCCCGAGAGCGCGTCGCAGCCCGTCATCGGCCCAGTCAGCGCTGGGCTGCCTGCCACGCCAGCAGCCGATGCTCTGCGAACGACATCGCTACCGACGTCACATAGCCGGTTACGCCGAGCAGGATAACGCCGGCAAACAGGTCGGCCGAGCGGAACGCGCGCGCCGACAGCAGCACCCAGTGGCCGAGCCCGTCGAGGCCGGCGAGGATTTCGCAGACCACCGACAGGATCAGCGCCACCGTGAGGCTGAGCCGCATGCCGGCAAGGATGTCGGGGCTGGCGGAGGGCAGCGCGATCTTGAAGATGACGGCGAGCCGCGACATCTGCAGCGCGCGCGCCACCTCGTAGAGCCGCGGCTCGACCGCGGCAAAGCCGTGGATGGTCGCCAGCATGATCGGCCAGATCGCGCCGAACGCGATCACGAACAGCGCCATCGCCTGCGTCAGCCCGAGCATGGCGATCGCGACCGGAATGATCGCCGAGACCGGCAGCGGCCGCAGGAATTCCAGCGACGGCGCGACATAGGTCCGCATCCTGCGCGAGGAGCCGATGACCGCGCCGATCGCGATGCCGGCGATCGAGGCGAGAAGCCAGCCATAGGCCATGTGCTCGAGCGTGCCGGCGAGCTTGCTCCCGAGGTCGCCGGTTGAAAATCCGCGCACCAGTGCCGCCCAGGCGCGGTCGGGCCCGGGCAGGTACACCGGCGAGACCAGTTTCAGATCGGCGATCAATTGCCAGAGGCCGACGAAGCCGGCCGCGACCGCGAAGCTGGCGGCGCGCCAGAGCAGGACGCCGCGGTTCATCTGGCGTCTCCGCCGAGCGCGGCGCGGCCGAACAGGCGGTGCTGCGCCACGGTCAACAGAGCGTTCAGCGCGTAGCCGACCAGGCCGATCCAGACCAGATAGGCCAGCATCAGATCGGCGCGCAGCGCCTGCTGCGCCAGCATGATGCCGGCGCCGAGGCCGAGCGGGTTGATCGCGATCTCCACGGTGACGGCGACGATCAGGGCGATGCCGGCCGACAGGCGGAACGCGACGAAGATGCGCGGCAGCGCCGCTGGGATGATGATCTTCCAGACCCGCTGCAGCGGCGGCAGGCGCAACGCCCGCGCCACTTCCATCAGCCGCGGCTCGATGCCGCGCACCGCCGCGCGCGACAGGATCAGGATCGGCCAGACGCAGGCAAAGGCGACGATGGCGATCTCCATGCGGTAGCCGAAGCCGAGCGCGATCAGCGCGATCGGCAGCAGCGCGATCGACGGGATCGGCCGGATCGCCTCGACGGAGACTTCCATCAGGCGGTTGAGCGCGTCGGAAAGGCCGAAGGCAATGCCGAGCGTAAGGCCGATGGCGGCGCCGATCGCCAAGCCCGCAAATGCCGAGAACAGCGTGTCGCGTGTCGCAGCCAGAATCGAGAGATCGGCGACGGCGCCGAACAGCGCGACGACGATTTCGCTCGGCGGCGCCAGGCTGTCGCTTTGCAGATGGGCGGCGCGCGCCCAGATCTCGAACGCCAGCAGCACCGCGAGCGGCAACGCCAGTGCCTTGGCCGTGTTGCTGGCGGAACCGGTCACTGCTCGGTCGCCTTGATGAAGTCGAACAATTGCCGGCGCAGCCGCAAGAATTCCGGATGTTCGCGGGTCGACAATTGATCGCGCGGGCGCGGCAGGTTGACTTCGAGCTCGATGCCGATCCGGCCCGGATGCGGCAGCAGGCCGATGACGCGGTCGCCGAGATAGATCGCCTCATCGAGGTCGTGCGTCACGAAAATGACGGTGGCGCCGCTGGCCGCGACCAGCGAGAGCACTTCGTCCTGCAAGCCTTGCCGGGTCATGGCGTCGAGCGCGCCGAACGGCTCGTCCATCAACAGCGCCGTCGGCTCCTGGGCCAGGCAGCGCGCGATCTGCAGGCGCTGCTGCATGCCGCCGGACATTTCGGAGGGGTATTTGTCGGCATGGCCGGGCAGGCCGACCGTGCGCAGCAATTCCTCGATGCGGGCGGGGCGCTGCGCCTTCGGCAGGCCGCCGGCCTCCAGTGCCAGCGAGACGTTACCGGCCGCGCTGCGCCAGGGCAGCAGCGCCTTGCCGTAATCCTGGAACACGATCGCGATCTCGCGGCGCGGCTCGCGCATCTTCTGGCCGTCGAACTCAATCTTGCCGCCGGTCGGCTGGTAGAGGCCGGCGGCCAGCCGCAGCGCCGTGGTCTTGCCGCAGCCGGAGGCGCCGACGATGCAGAGAAATTCGCCCGAGCGGACCGCGAGACTCAAATTCTCGATGATGGTCTTGCCGCCGAGCTGCAGCGTGACCGCGTCGAACGCGAGCTGCGGCGTAGCGGCGCCGGCGCCGGCTTCGAGACGTTTTGCGGCGCTTGCCATGAGGTCAGCTCTCATTGCCCGGGGGATAGACGAAATCCATGGTCGAGCGCAGGTGCGCGGTCAGTATCGCCTGCGCGCCCTCGACGTCGCGCGCCATCACGCGCTCGGCGAGCAACTGATGGGCCCGGACGAATTTCCTGCCGCTGTCGAACGAGCGCATCATCACCCGGCGGTAGCGATAGGCCTGATCGTAGAGATCGGAATGCGCCGCGAGCAGCCGCCTCGAGCCGCAGCCGGCCAACAGCGCGGTGTGAAAGCCCTTGTGCAGCCGGTCAAAATCCTCCGCGCCTTCACGAAATGCGTCGCCGGTGCGCTCGATATGGCGGCGCATCTGGTGCAGCGAACTGACGATGCCGGCCTCCCAGGCGTCGTCGCCATTGGCGATGGCGAGCCGGATCGCCTCGACCTCGACCGCGGTGCGCATGGTGGTGATGTCGAGCAGGTCCTCACGGCTGATGTCGGCGACGCGAAAACCGCGCTGCCCGATGCCGACGATCAGCCCGCGCGACATCAGCCGCGACAGGCCCTCGCGCAGCGGCGTGGCGCCGATCTCGTAGCGCGCCACCAGGTCGACGATGCCGAGCCGCGACCCCGGCGCCAGATGGCCGGCCAGAATATCCTGCTCGACCAGCATGGCCGCGCGCTCGCTCAGCGTGGCGGCTTCGCTCGCCGGTCGGCTCGGTTGGCGCTCGGACGCCGGCATCGCGCGTTCCTTTATCTCAGCACCAGCTTCGCGGTGTCGAGTTTCGATTGCAGCATCTTCTGCGTCGACATCACCTCGATCCACCAGGCGAGCTGCTCGGGCTTCAGCGCCGGCTCGGAGCGGTTCGGCGGCGTCGCCTTGACGAGATCGATCGGCTGTTTGGTGAATCTTGCGATCGAATTCGAGGCCTTCTCGCGGTCTTCGTTGACGATCACGGCGGATTCGGCGAGCGCATCGCGGAATTTCCTGATCGCCGCCACGTTCTTCTCGGCCCATTCGCGCGACGCCGCATAGAAGATGATGGGATCGGTGCGGGCCAGCTCGACGGCGTAGCGTGCGCCGACCGAGCCGAGGCCGGCATTGGTCATGCGGGTGACGAACGGTTCGGCGGTCAGCACGGCGTCGACGCCGCCGGACTTGATGATATCCGACATGGTCGGGAAGGTGACCTCGACGAAATTGACGCCTTTGGGGTCGACGCCCTTCTCCACCAGCCATTTCACGAACAGAACGTGCAGGAAGGCGTTCAGCCCGGGCGCGCCGACTTTCTTGCCGACGAAATCCTTCGGCTCCTTGATGCTGATGCCGTTGCGGACGAACGCGGTGATGTTGCCGTTGGAGGTCGGGCTCATGACGGAAGCGCCGGCGATGGCGACGAGGTCGAGCCCGCCGTCGACCGCCTGCAGGAACACGGTCGAGGTCGGCCCGCCGATCTGGATCGAGTTCGACAGGATCGCGGCGGGGATGTTCGAGTTGATGCCGATCGGCGTCATCTCGACCTCGAGCCCGTGCTTCTTGAAGATGCCTTCGTCGATCGCCACCATGGCCGAGGCGCAGTCCGACGTCGCGGTGCAGCCGACCTGGATCCTGGCCTGCGCCATGGCGGACCCGGTCAGCGCGGCGCTGACCGCAAAGATGTTGAAGCAAACGGCGGCCAGGACCTTGTTCACGGCATTCTCCCCGCTACGCATTTTTCTATCTTGTTTATCGATATTTTTTTTGATCATATATTTCTACAGAACACAAGAGGGAGGCACCCGTGAAACTCGCGACCTATAGATCCGGCGGACAGGAGAAGATCGGGATCGTGCATGGCGGCGATCGCCTCGTGTTCGATCTCGCGGCCGCTGCCGGCCGCAACGGCGGTGCCGATCGATCTTTCACATCGATGCTGGCCTTGATCGATGCCGGCAACGCCGCGCTCGAACAGGCGGCCAAACTGTTCGACAAGGAGGGTGGCGACGAGGGTCTCTCGGCGCCGGTGGCCGGCGTGGATATCCTGGCGCCGGTGCCGGAGCCGCGGCAGATGCGCGACGGCATGTCTTTTCCGCTGCACATCCTGCAGGCCCCGCGTGGCCAGCTCAAGCTCGCCGCGCGCGCCAGGGGCGACATGGCGGAGCTGGCGCGGATCGACGCCGAGCCGCTCGGCGAACTGCCCGAGGTCTATCGCAAGCAGCCGATCTACTACATCACCAACCGCTTTTCCGTGCGCGGCACCAACACCACGGTGAAATGGCCGCACTACAGCCAGGTGATGGATTACGAGCTCGAGTTCGGCATCATCACCCGGAACAAGGGCGCCAATATCTCCGCCGCGAAGGCCAAGGACCACATCTTCGGCTACACGATCTTCAACGACTTTTCGGCGCGCGATGCCCAGCGCATCGAGATGGAGGGGCGGCTCGGGCCGGCCAAGGGTAAGAGCTTTGACGGTGGCAACGTGATGGGGCCGTGGATCGTCACGCCGGACGAGATCGGCGATCCCTACAAGCTGAAGATGGAAGCCCGCGTCAACGGCGAGGTGCGATGCCAGGGGATCAGCGACGGCATGCTGTTCTCGTTCGAGGAGATCATCGCCCATGTCACCAAGGACGAGACCCTGATGCCCGGCGAGTTCATCGGGTCCGGCACCGTCGGCAATGGCTGCGGCCTCGAACTCGGCTGGTACCTCGAACATGGCGACAGCATCGAACTCGAAGTCGAAAAAATCGGCATTCTGAAGAACCGGGTCGAGCGGCAATAGAAGGTGCCGCGACGCAAAACAAAAACACGCAACGAGGAAACGCCATGGCGCGCAAACTGATCGATATTTCCGTTCCCCTGCAAAACGACGTGCCGGCCGATCCGCCGGGCGGGCATCCGACAATCCAGTACATCGATCACCAGCAGGGATTGCCGCGGATGCTGCAGTTCTTCGAAGGGCTGAAGGCCGAAGAACTGCCGGACGGGCAGGGCTGGGCGGTCGAGCAGGTGCAGCTTTCCACCCACAACGGCACCCATCTCGACGCGCCCTGGCATTTCCATCCGACCATGAACCGCGGCGAGCGCTCCTGGACCATCGACGAGGTGCCGCTGGAATGGTGTTTTCAGCCCGGCGTGAAACTCGACTTCCGGCATTTTCCCGACGGCTATGTCGCGACCGCGAAGGATGTCGAAGCCGAGCTGAAGCGCATCGGCCACACGCTGTCGCCGCTGGAGATCGTCGTGGTCAACACCAGTGCCGGCGCCAAATACGGACGGCAGGACTACGTCACCTCCGGCTGCGGCATGGGCTACGAGGCCACGATGTATCTGCTGGAGCGCGGCGTGCGGCTGACAGGCATCGACGGCTGGAGCTGGGACGCGCCGTTCGTCTACACTGCGAAGAAATACGCCGAGACCAAGGACGCCAGTTTGATCTGGGAAGGCCACAAGGCCGGTCGTCACATCGGCTACTGTCACATCGAGAAGCTGCACAACCTCGAGCAGCTGCCGTCGACCGGCTTCATGGTGTCGTGTTTCCCGGTCAAGATCGAAAGGGCGTCAGCCGGCTGGACTCGGGCGGTGGCCATCCTCGATGCGTAAACGGCGAGCTTTCGCGACCGTGCGATCGGCCAAAATGTCCCAAAGAAAAAGGCGCGCCGGAGATCCGGCACGCCCTTGATCTTGTCTCCGATCTGGTCCCGCAGGACGTCGATCGGCGCTAGGTCACCACCTGCAGACGCGGACGCCGTAGACGTTCCACCAGCAGCGCGGGCCGGGCACGTAGAGCGGCGCGCCATAGTAGCCGTAGTAGCCACGGCCGCGATAAAATCCACGACCTCCGCGGTAATAGCCTCGGCCACCGCGATAGTAGCCACGCGCCTGCGCCGATGCGGTCGTTCCACCGACGAGAATGGCGGAAGTGCTCGCCACGTAGACGAACAGCAGCGTCAGCGCTGCGAGGCCTCGGGTCAGGATGTTGTAGCGTTTAGCCATTCGGGAAATCTCCGGGTCACTTCGAGGCATCTGGACTGCGTTACCATCTCACTTGGATGCGCGGCACGTCATCCGTTTCAGATACGTTGAGACGATATTTTTACCAAGGTTCTTTCGCGCGATCGGGACTTTATTGAGAAGGGCAGGTAAGGTCAAGTTTGCGCCAATCCAGCGAGGGTTTTTGCATCGCGCCGTTCATGTTCGTGAATGCATTCTGAACATCGATGGTTTGTGCGTTGCAGATGTTCCAGGAAGCTGCAGCAAGATCACTCCAGCAACTTGATCTCGACACGATTTCCATTTTTCCCCAACCGTAGAAGATCGCCACCACGAGACCTCATGTCCAAAAAGCACACCTACGTCCTTGGCCTGAATACCTATGACCACGACGTCAGCGCCTGCCTGTTGCGCGACGGCGAAATTGCATATGCGATCGCCAAGGAGCGCATCACGCGGGCCAAGCACGCATCGGGATTCTACCGGGAAGTAATCGATTACTGCCTTTCGGCCGAGGGCATCGCGCTGGACGACATCGATCTCATCGTGCGCAATTGCTACATTCTCCCGGTCGAGGAAATGGAGGAGCGGCTGGTCTATTTCGACGCGCCGGGTTTCCTTCCCGAGTTCGAGCGCGGCGACGCGGCCAAGCATCCGTTATATCTGTCACACCAGAAAAACGTCGTTACGATCTCGCATCACCTCGCGCATGCCTACAGCGCGTTCGCGGTGTCGCCGTTCGAGGACGGCGTGGTGATGATCGTCGACGGCGTCGGCAGCTACCGCTCCGACGTGATGGAATCCTTTCCCGCCGGCGATACCGCAACGCCGCTCGCGCGCGAGTCGGAGAGCTACTACAAGTTCAGCGGCGCGAACCTCGAGTGCCTGAAGAAGGTCTGGATGGAGCCGGACCGCGGCTTCCTGAGCGACGAGTTCTACAACATGCCCGGCCTCGGCGCGCTCTACAGCCGCGCCTCGACCTACGTCTTCGGCGACTGGAACAAGTGCGGCGAACTGATGGGGCTGGCGCCGTATGGCCGGCGTGACCAGGTCAAGCACCTGCTCGAGATGAAGGACGGCAAGCTCAGCGTGCCGCACTGGACCGTCGAATTGAATCAGCCTTATGTGTTCGAGCCGGGTAGCAACTGGGAAAAGAACCCTGCCATGCGCCATTGGGAGGACCTCGCCTGGCGCACCCAGGACGACACCGAGAACGTGCTGCTGGCGCGCGCCCGCTGGCTGCGCGAGACGACCGGCGCGAAGAACCTGTGCATGGCCGGCGGCGTGGCGCTGAACTGCGTGGCGAACGGCCGTGTCGCCCGCGAGGCCGGGTTCGAGAACGTCTGGATCCAGCCTGCGGCCGGCGACGACGGCATTGCGATCGGCTGCGCCTATTACGGCTGGCTCGAGATATTGAAGCAGCGCCGCAATTTCGTGATGAACCATTCCTATGTCGGCCGACGCTACAGCGACCAGGAAGCCGCCGCTGAGCTGCGGAAGTTCCTGGTGCGCATCCAGGTCGACGCCCTCAGGAGCAACGATGTCTGCCGCGACACCGCAAGACTGCTTGCCGACCAGAAGGTGATCGGCTGGTTCCAGGACCGCTCGGAGTTCGGCCCGCGGGCGCTCGGCAACCGCAGCCTGATCGCCGATCCGCGCAAGCCGGAGATGAAGGACATCCTCAACAGCCGGGTGAAACACCGGCAGGCGTTCCGGCCGTTCGCGCCGATCGTGCTGGCCGAGCGGATGACGGAGATTTTCGAAGGCGACGAGGACTCGCCCTTCATGCTGATCGCCAAACCCGTGCGACCCGAATGGCGCGACAGGATCCCGGCGATCGTGCATGTCGACGGTACCGCGCGGGTGCAGACCGTGCGCGAGGCCACCAACCCGATGCTCTACCGGCTCTTGAAGGAATTCGAGGCGCTGACCGGGGTGCCGGTGCTGATCAACACCTCCTTCAACGTCAAGGGCGAGCCGATCGTGGAGACCCCGCAGGACGCGGTGAACTGCTTCTTGACGACGGGCGTCGACCACCTCGTGATGCACGATACGATCGTGTCGAAGAACGCGATGCACAGGGTGGTCGCGCCGCTGGTCGCCATCGCCGCCGACGTGCGCACGCTGGTGGCATCGACCGCGCAGCCGGCGTGACGCCGGCTGTTCTCGTTCAAGCCGACGGCGCCGGGGTTGGTTTCGGCGCGGGCTTGAGCGGCTTGTCCTGCCGCTTCGACCAGGAAATGTAGTAGGCGACCACCGTCATCATCGCGATGCCGGTGATGCTGATCAAGATCTGGGCGAGCAACGAGCCCGAACTCAGCGATAGCGCGAAGTGGCCGACGAACGACAGGAACACGCCGACACAGAACACGGCGAGCGACTGCTGGCCGCAAACCACCAGCGGATCGAACACCTTCCACTCCAGTCCGGGCCAATCCTTCGGCACGAAGCGGATGACGAGGATGACGATCGCGACGAAATGCAGGAAACGGTAGGGCGCGAGGTTGGTCTTGTCGTTGGGGTTGAACGCCGAATACAGCCAGTGCGGAAACAGATCGCCGAAGGCCGGGAATTTGCCGGCCATGGTCATGATCAGCGAGAACACCATGTAAGCGATGCACAGGTAGGTCGTGACCGGCGCGTTGATGATGTGAAGGTTCTTGCGGGCGCCGCCGAGCGCGCACCAGGCGCCGAACACGAACAGCAGCTGCCAAGCGAACGGGTTGAAGTACCAGCTGCCTTGCGGATAGGCAGGCAGGTTCCAGCCGGCCTGCCGCGAGACCAGCCACAGCACGATGGCGGCGATCATGGTCCAGTTCGGCTGGCGCAGCATGATCCACAGGATCGGCGGGAACAGGCCCATCAGCACGATATAGAGCGGCAGCACGTCGAGGTTGACCGGCTTGAACTTCAGGAACAGGCCCTGCCGCAGCGTCTCGGTGGCGTTGTCGACCAGGCCTGCCACGTTGAAGTCGTTGACAAGCTGGGAATCGCCGAAGCGCAAGGCCAGATAGCTGATCGAGGCGATATAGATCACGAACAGGATGATGTGGGCGACATAGAGCTGCCAGACCCGCTTGGTCAGCCGTGTGGCGCCGACGATGAAGCCGCGCTCCAGCATCATCCGGGCATAGACGAAGGAAGCGGTATAGCCGGAGATGAAGACGAAGAGGTCGGCGGCGTCGGAAAACCCGTAGTTGCGGGTGGTGATCCAGTTCACGACGTTGTCGGGGATGTGGTCGAGATAGATCGCCCAGTTCGCGACGCCGCGAAACAGGTCGAGCCGGAGGTCGCGTCCTTTATCGGGCAGGGTGGCGTTGATTTTCATGGCTGCTGTTTCGCGAGGGGCTGCTTTTCGGAAGATGACGTCGCCGATCCCTGTCCCGGCCGCCGGCTGGCCTAAGATTGTCAGTATCGGGCATAATGACTATACCGGTGCGCAAATGGTACATCGGGGGTTCCGGAATCAGCAAGATTCCTGAAAGGTGTCACTATATTATCCCGGCGGTTTCCGCCAACGGCTACCGTGTCGCATTCGCTCGAGGACCGATCCATCCATGACCGCACGCATTTTCAAGCCCGCCAAGAACGCGATGCAATCCGGCAGGGCCAAGACCCGGGAATGGCAGCTCGAATATGAACCCGAACAGCCCCGGGCGGTCGAACCGCTGATGGGCTGGACCTCCTCCGGCGACATGAAGCAGCAGCTCACCCTGCATTTCGACACCAAGCAGGAGGCGGTCGCCTATTGCGAGCGCAAGGGCATTGCCTACCAGGTGATCGAGCCGAGGGATTCGCTGCCGCGGCAGGTCGCCTACGCCGACAATTTTGCCTTCAAGCGGGTCGAGCCCTGGACGCACTAGGCTTCAAAAACTCTTCGCGTCGTCATGGCCGGGCTTGACCCGGCCATGACGACGCGTGTGTGGGGCGAGCGTGCCCCTTGCAACGGCGGTCGCAAGATCGTTACCCCGCCGGTCCGGACGGGATCGGCAGCGGGGCGTCCTTGGCAACGCCGAGCACCGGAAACGTCCGGATATTGCGCACCTCCGGCATCGCCGAGAACTGCAGCAGCTGCTGGTGCATGCCCTCGACGTTGCGCGCCACGCATTTGAGCACGTAGTCGGCGTCTCCCGAAATCCGCCAGCTCTGCAGTACCAGCGGCGCCGCTGCGATCGATATTTCGAACGCCTGCAGCGTGGCTTGCGCCTGGCTCTGCAACTGGATCAGTACGAAGGAAATGACCTCGTAGCCGAGGCGGGTTTCGTCGAGCGTGGCCCGGATGGCGCTGACATAGCCGCGTTCGCGCAACGCGCGCACCCGACGCCGGCAAGGCGGTTCTGAGAGGCCGACGCGCTCGGCCAGCTCGTTGTTGCGGATGCGGCCATCCCGCTGCAGCTCGGCCAGGATCTTCAGGTCGATCTCGTCGAGCGGCGGGCGGTCCGTCATCGGCGCGCCAGCCTGCGCGCCGGCCTCGGGGAGGGGGATCGCCCGGCCTGAGGCCTTGCGTCCCTGGCGGCGGGGGCGACGCTCGACAGCACCAGCTTTTCGTGGGCGGCGACGATGGCTTCCCTGGTCAGCCGCCCGCCGGGGCGGTACCAGGCGGTGAGGCCGGTCAACAGCGCGATGATCGCGAATGTCGCGACCTGGACGTCGACGACCTCGAACTCGCCTTGAGCCACGCCCTCGCCGAGGATGTCGGCCAGCTGCCGCTCATAGGCGCCGCGCAACGCGACGATCGCCTCATAATTCTTCGGCTCCAGGCTGCGTAGCTCGGAATTGGCGATGAAGACCTCGCGCTTGCGGGTCATGTGATAGGTGACGTGGAAGGCGGTGAAGGCGCGGAGCTTCTCCTCGGGCCCCTGCTTGCCCTGCAGCGCGCGGTCGAGCTGACGTAACAGTTCGTTGATGTGGTCGCGGATCAGCTCGAACAGCAGTTCCTGCTTGGTCGAGATGTGATTGTACAGCGAGCCCGACTGGATCCCGACTTCGGCTGCGAGCTGGCGCAGGCTCATGGCGGCATAGCCGTGTTCGAAGATCAGGCGCAGCCCCGCCTTGCGGATCGCCTCCATCGTCTTCGGGCCGTGCGAGCCGATCGTTCGCGCCATGGAGCCTCTGAATGCATCGTCCGGGAAACGTGCGGTCGATTGTATAATCATGGCACGAAAATGCAGTGATTTCAATCTTTTGGGCGCCCAATGTGTGGCCACATCGGTCGTATTTGCGGCTTGATTAAAAAAACGTATGATCGTTTAATTCCAGTGTGGCTGCAGCCAAGAAACCTGCCTGAACTTCACATCGGGGCTCGGATGGTACAGGCTGCCGTCTCTCCGAAGCCGCCTTCCAGGTCCTCAAGCATCCAGAGAAATGCCGACCATGCCGCTGCATTCCACCATCGACCCCGCGTCCTCCGAGTTTGCCCGCAACGCCGACGTGATGCGGAGCCTGGTGGCGGAACTGCGCGACAAGCTCAAGGTGGTATCCGGCGGCGGCGGCGAGGCTTCGCGCAAGCGGCACACGGCGCGCGGCAAGATGCTGGCGCGCGAGCGGGTCGACCTGCTGGTTGATCCCGGCACGGCGTTTCTCGAATTGTCGCCGCTGGCGGCCCACGGGCTCTATGGCGGCGACGTCCATTCCGCCAGCGTCATCACCGGAGTGGGGCGCATTTCGGGACGCGAATGCGTGATCGTCGCCAATGACGCCACCATCAAGGGCGGCACCTACTACCCGATGACCGTGAAGAAGCATCTGCGCGCACAGGACATCGCGCGGCAGAACAATCTGCCCTGCGTCTACATGGTGGATTCCGGCGGGGCGTTCCTGCCGATGCAGGACGAGATCTTTCCGGACGAGCGGCATTTTGGCCGCATCTTCTACAACCAGGCGCAGATGTCGGCGCAGGGCATTCCGCAGATCGCCATCGTGATGGGCTCCTGCACCGCGGGCGGCGCCTATGTGCCTGCCATGTCGGACGAGAGCATCATCGTGCGCAACCAGGGCACCATCTTCCTCGGCGGCCCGCCGCTGGTGAAGGCCGCGACCGGCGAGGTCGTAAGCGCCGAAGAGCTTGGCGGCGCCGACGTGCATTCGCGGCACTCCGGCGTGACCGACCATTATGCGCAGAACGACGCCCATGCGATCGGGATCGCCCGGCGCATCGTTGGCACGCTGAAGCCGCCGACGCGCGCGGCGCTCAATATGCAGGAACCCCGCGAGCCGCTGTTTCCCGCTGACGAAATTTACGGCGTGGTTTCGGCGGATGGTCGAAAGCCTTTCGACGTGCATGACATCATCGCGCGGATTGTGGATGGCTCAGAGTTCGACGAGTTCAAAAAGCTCTACGGTACCACGCTGATCTGCGGCTTCGCCCATATCTGGGGCTATCCGGTCGGCATCATCGCCAACAACGGCATCCTGTTCAGTGAGAGCTCGCTGAAGGGCGCGCACTTCATCGAATTGTGCTGCCAGCGCAATATCCCGCTGGTGTTCCTGCAGAACATCACTGGTTTCATGGTCGGCAAGAAATACGAGGCCGGCGGCATCGCGCGCGATGGCGCCAAGCTGGTGACGGCGGTGGCGACCGCGGGCGTGCCGAAATTCACCGTGGTGATCGGCGGCTCCTACGGCGCCGGCAATTACGGCATGAGCGGCCGGGCCTATTCGCCGCGGTTCCTGTGGATGTGGCCGAACGCGCGCATCTCGGTGATGGGCGGCGAGCAGGCCGCCATGGTGCTGAGCCAGGTCCGCCGCGACAATATCGAGGCCAAGGGCGAGAGCTGGCCGGCCGAGGAAGAGGAAAAATTTCGCAGCCCGATCCGGGCGCAATATGAGAGCCAGGGCAGTCCCTATTATGCGACGGCGCGGCTGTGGGACGACGGCGTGATCGATCCGGCCGATACAAGGCTGGTGCTCGGCCTCGGCTTGTCGGCGGCGGCGAATGCGCCGATCGAGCCGACGAAGTTCGGCCTGTTCCGGATGTGACGCAGGAAACGATGATGGACCGCGAAAAACTCTACCGGCGTTTCGGCACGCTCCTGATCGCCAACCGCGGCGAGATCGCCTGCCGCGTCATCCGTTCCGCCCGCGCCATGGGGCTGCGGACCGTGGCCGTCTATTCCGAGGCCGACCGTGACGCCCTGCATGTCGCGATGGCCGACGAAGCCGTGCTGCTGGGGCCGGCGCGGGCGCGCGACAGCTATCTCAACATCGAACGGGTGATCGACGCCGCGAAAAAGACCGGCGCCGAAGCGGTGCATCCCGGCTACGGGTTCCTGTCCGAGAATGCCGAGTTCGCGGACGCCTGTTTGAAAGCCGGGCTGGTGTTCGTCGGTCCCACCGCCGGGATGATGACGGCGATGGGCTCGAAATCCGGCTCGAAGGCGCTGATGGAAAAGGCCGACGTGCCGCTGGTGCCCGGCTATCACGGCGAGGCGCAAGACGAGGCGACACTGGCGAGTGCCGCCAACAAGATCGGTTTTCCCGTGCTGGTAAAAGCCTCGGCCGGCGGCGGCGGACGCGGCATGCGGGTGGTCAATTCGGCCGCGGAACTTTCGGCGGCGATCGTCAGCGCCAAGCGCGAGGCCAAGGCGGCGTTTGGCGACGACCGCATGTTGATCGAAAAATTCGTCCAGAACCCACGCCACATCGAGGTGCAGATCATCGGCGACAGCCACGGCAACCTGCTCTCGCTGTGGGAGCGCGAATGTACGCTGCAGCGGCGGCACCAGAAGGTAATCGAGGAAGCACCGTCGCCGACGCTCGATGCCACACAGCGCGAGAAGGTCTGCGCCGCCGCGCGCAAGGCGGCGGCCGCCGTGAACTATGTCGGCGCCGGCACCATCGAATTCGTCTCTGACGGCAAGGAGGTGTTCTTCATCGAGATGAACACCCGTTTGCAGGTCGAGCATCCCGTGACCGAACTGATCACGGGTATCGATCTGGTCGAGTGGCAGTTGCGGGTGGCGTTCGGCGAACAGCTGCCGCTGAAGCAGGACGAGATCCGGCTGAACGGCCACGCCATCGAGGCGCGGGTCTATGCGGAAAATCCGCAGAAGAATTTCATGCCTTCCGTGGGCCGGATCAAGACCTGGCGCACGCCCGACGCCGTCGACGGCCTGCGGATCGATGCCGGCTATCGTGACGGCGATGCGGTGTCGCCCTATTACGACGCCATGCTGGCAAAAGTGATCGCGTGGGCGCCGACGCGGCAGGCGGCGATCGAACGGCTCAACCGTGGCCTGGAGGAGACGGATGTTCGCGGCATCGTGACCAACATCCCGTTCCTGTCGGCGCTGATCACGCACCAGAATGTGCGGGCGAATGCCATCGATACCGGCTTCATCGAACGCGAACTGAAGAAGCTGACGGAAGCCGCGGGGACGATCGGCGATCTGGAGCTGTGTGCCGCGGTCGCCGCCATTGTCAGCGGCGAACAGAAAGCCGCGCCAAAAGATTCGCCATGGCAGACGTTCGGCTGGATGCCGGTCGGGCGGCGGCAGCGGGCGTTTGCGTTCCGGCAGGGGCAGGGCGCCGAGCAGAAGGTGGTGCTGCACTACGGCTCCGGCCCGATGACGCTGTCGATCGGCAAGCATGAACTGGGTTTTGCTATCTCACCGGCGGATGACGGCGGTTTCGATCTGACGATCGACGGCTTGAAATCGCGCGTGACGGCCGTGATCGAGGGCCACGAACTCTATCTGCGCACCCGCAACGGCCGCTTCGACCTGCATTGGGTCGATCCGTTCGGCGGCGAGGCCGAGGAGCAGGTCGGCGAGGACAAGATCGTGGCGCCGCTGCCGGGCACCGTGGTGGCGCTGCTGGCCGAGGAAGGTGCGACACTGGAAAAGGGCGCGGCGATCCTCACCCTGGAAGTGATGAAGATGGAACAGACCCTGCGCGCGCCGTTTGCCGGCGTGCTGAAGAAGATCAGGTGCAAGGTCGGTGATATCGTCGGCGAAGGCGTCGAACTCGCCGAAATCGAGCCCGCCGCGTCATGAGCGACCGCGTCCACATCGTCGAGGTCGGCCCGCGCGACGGGCTGCAGAACGAGAAGACGCCGGTCAGCGTCGCCGACCGCATCGCGTTTGTCGAAGCGCTGATCGGCGCGGGGCTGACGTCGGTCGAGGTCGGCGCCTTCGTGTCGCCGAAGGCGATCCCGCAAATGGTCGGATCGGCCGAGGTGCTGCGCGGCGTCAGCCACCACACGGATTGCGAACTGCCGGTGCTGGTGCCCAACGAGAAGGGCTATGAGGCATCGCAGGCGGCCGGCGCAAAACTGATCGCGGTGTTCGCGGCGGCGTCGGAAAGCTTTTCGCGCGCCAATATCAACTGCTCGATCGCGGCGTCGATCGAGCGCTTCAAGCCGGTCCTCGCCCGCGCCAAGGCCGACGGCGTCCGGGTGCGCGGCTACATCTCCACCGTGCTCGGCTGTCCCTATGAGGGCGAGATCAAGCCGCAGGCCGTGGTCGATGTCGCCAAGGTGCTGTGGGATCTCGGTTGCTACGAGATCTCGCTCGGCGACACCATCGGCGTCGGCACGCCGCTCAAGGCGCAGCAATTGCTGCGCGCGGTGGCCGGCCATGTGCCGATGGCCAAGCTCGCCATGCATTTTCACGACACCTACGGCCAGGCGCTTGCGAACCTCTATTCCGGGATGGAGGAGGGCTGCCGCGTGATCGATTCCGCCGCCGGCGGCCTCGGCGGTTGCCCCTACGCTCCCGGCGCGACGGGTAACGTCGCGACCGAGGACGTGGTCTACATGCTCGAAGGCATGGGGATTGCGACCGGCATCGACATGGCGAAGCTCGTGGCAGCCACCAATGTCGTCAGCGGGCTGATCGGCCGTCCGCCGGTCAGCCGCGTGGCGGCGGCGCTGAATGCGAAGGGGAGGGCGGCGAAATAGGCCGCTTACGCAGCCTTCAGCCCGACGCTCGGCAACACCGGGCGATTTTTCAGCGCCTTCGCCATCATCGCCTCGACTTCCGCCTTCTCGTGGGGCAGCAGCGCCAGGCGCGGTGGGCGGGTGAGCGCGGTGCCGCGGCCCATGATGTGCTCGCACAGCTTGATGCACTGGACGAGGTCCGGGCGGGCGTCGAGATGCAGCAGCGGCATGAACCATTCGTAGAGCGGCATCGCTTCGGCGTAACGCCCCGCTTTGGCGAGGCGGAACAGGGTTTCACCCTCGCGCGGAAACGCGTTCGACATGCCGGAGACCCAGCCGACCGCGCCCATCGCCACGCTCTCGACGATGACGTCGTCGAGGCCGGCGAACAGAACAAAACGGTCACCGACCATGTTGCGGGTGTCGATGAAGCGGCGGGTGTCGCCGGACGAATCCTTGAAGCACACCACGGTCTCGACGTCGGCAAGCGTCGCCAGGATATCCGGCGTGACGTCGTTCTTGTAGATCGGCGGGTTGTTGTAGAGCATCACGGGCAGGTCGGTCGCGGTGGCGACCGAGCGGAAATGCGCGGCGGTCTCGTGCGGTTTGGACGAATAGACCAGCGCCGGCATCACCATGATGCCGTCGATGCCGACGCGCGCGGCCTCCTTCGCGGTCTCGACGGCGAAGGCGGTGGTGAACTCGGCGATGCCGCACAGCACGGGCACGCGGCCGGCGGCCACCGACTTGGCAGCTTCCATGATCGCGACCTTCTCCTTGCGCTCCAGCGAGGTGTTTTCGCCGACCGAGCCGCACACGATCAGTCCCGAGACGCCGTCGCGGATCAGGCCGTCCATCACCCTGGCGGTGGCATCGATGTTGAGCGAGAGATCGTCATTGAACTGCGTGGTGACGGCCGGGAAGACGCCTTCCCAGGAAATGCGTGGGCTCATTATCTGGCTCCGATGAGAATGGTCCGGCGGATCGTTCGATCCGCCGGAAGGACTTAAAGACGGGAATGGAATTAAAGCGTCGCGCCGACCTTGCGCAGCTCGGCGAGGACAGGGGCCTTGGGCAACCACATCTTGTCGAATTCCGCGATGACGGCCTCGGTATCCTTGACGTCGACCTGACGGATCGGGATCGGTGCGTTCTTGAAGTTCTCGATCAGTTTTGGTTCGTTGCCGGCCAGCTCGTCGATCTGCGCATCGAGCGTCGTCTTGACGGCCTTGGTGATCAACTCCCGGTCGGCGGCAGGCAGCGACTGCCAGACGCGGCCGGAGACCACCGCCGCCATCGGCATGAAGACGGCGTTCATCTGCAGGATGACTTTTGAAACCTTGTCGAAACGCTGGTTCCAGGAAAATTCCAGATCAGCCTCGAGGCCGTCGACCTGACCGTTGGCCATGGCGTCGAACACCTGCGGGGTCGGGATCGGCGTCGGCGCGGCACCGAGCGACGAATAGAAATCGCGATAGACCGGCGTCGGATTGATCCGCAGCTTCATGCCCTTGATGTCGGCGAGGCTGGTGAGGTCCTTTGACGAGAACACGGCGCGCATGCCGGTGATGCCCCAGCCGAGGCCGATCGTGCCGGTTTCCTGCGGCAGCACCTCGAACAGTTTGATCGCCGCCGAGTGGCGGACGAACTTCGCGACCGACGGGGTCGAGCGCACGATGTAGGGCGCATTGATCGCTGCGATATGCGGCACGCGCGAGCCGAGCTCGGCGGCCTGGATGAAACCCATGTCGAGCGCGCCGGTTTGCAATTGCTGCATCATCGCCGATTCATTGCCGAGCTGGCCGGCATGAAACACGGACAGGGTCAGACGGCCGCTGGTGGCGGCCTTGAGGTCGTCGCCGAGCTTGAGCGCCGCCCTGTTCCAGGAATGGCCGTTGGGCGTGATCAGGCCGAGGCGGAATTCCTTGGCCTGCGCAAGCGCGAGCGACGGCGCGAACAGCGGGACGGCCGCGCTGGCGGCCAGGAAGCGGCGACGGGAAAGCGACATGCTACAGCTCCTGAAAGTTTGGACCTATTTGATGAGAACGAGAGACAGCGACGGAAAGAGCGAGAGCAGCACCAGCAGGACGCAGGAGATGACGAACAGCGGCAGCGTCACCATGAACATCTTGCCCGGCTTGGCGCCGGTGACGGCGGCCGCGACGAAGAAACAGAGACCGACCGGCGGCGACAGCAGCCCGAGCACCAGATTGATCACCACGACCACGCCGAAGTGGCGGGGATCGATGTGGTAGATGTCGGTGGCGACCGGCAGCAGGATCGGGACCGTCATGATCAGGCCGGGAATGCCATCGATCACGGTGCCGATGACGAGCAGGATCACGTTGCAGATCAGCATGAAGCTGACCGGATCTTTCGCGACCGTCTGAATCCAGGCGGCGGTCTCCTGCGGGACTTTTCCGAAGATCAGGACCCACGAGAATACGGCCGCGGCCGCGACGAGGAACAGGACGATCGCCGAATAGATGCCGGTCCGCAGCATCATCTGCGGCAGCTGCGAGAATTCGAACTCCTTCGTCCAGTATTTTCCGACCAGGGCTGCGGCCACCGCGCCGACGGCGGCGGATTCGGTTGCGTTGGCGAGCCCGCCCAAAATGCTGCCGACGATGACGATCGGGATCAGCAGGGTCGGCGAGGTCCGCAGGATCGTCGCCACGCGCTGCCGGGGCGTCTGGTAGTCCGCCTTCGGATAGTTGTAGATGTAGCCCATCAGCGCGATTACGATGCAGAACATCACGGTCAGGATCACGCCCGGCACGATGCCGGCGATCAGCATGTCGCTGACGGAGACCTGCGCCAGCACGCTGTAGACAACGAACATCACCGAGGGCGGGATGATCGGGCCGAGCATGCCGCCATAGGCGGTCAGGCCGGCCGCAAAGGTCTTGTCGTAGCCCTTCTTCTCCATCTCCGGGACCATGATCTGCGCCATGATCGCGACCTGCGCGGTCGCCGATCCCAGGATGGAGGAGATGAACATGTTGGCGAGGATGTTGACATAGGCGAGGCCGCCCTTCAGCGAGCCGACGAAGGCCATCGCCATGTCGACGATGCGCCTCGTGATGCCGCCGCCATTCATGATCTCGCCGATCAGGATGAACAGCGGGATCGCGATCAGGCCGTAGCTGTCGACGCCGCCGAACAGCTGCAGCGGATAGGACTGGAACAGGACCGGATTGCCTGACGCTATGATGTAGACGAGGCCCGCGAGGCACAGGCACAGCCCGATCGGCACGCCGACCAGCATGATCGCGATGAAGGCGGCCGAGGTGATCACTAGTTCACCCCGTCGAGCTCGGAGAGCTGGAAGCCTTTTGGCGGCGTACGCGGCACCAGCTCGAGGTCTTCCAGCAGGTTGGCAAGGCCGTGAACGGTCATGGAGACGGCGAAGATCGGCAGCGTCAGGTAGACCACCCAGGTCGGCCAGTTCAGTGTCTGCGTGCGCTCGGTGTAGAGGAAGTTGAAGGTCTCGGCGGCGAGCTTGCGGCCGTCGAAACCGGCTCGGGCAAGGCCGATCGGATCCATCCAGAGGACGCAGGTGGCGATCAGGGAGATGCCGAACAGCACCACCATGCCGGTCGCGATCACCTTGGCGAGCTTCCGGCCGCGCGCAGACAGGCGCTCGGTCAGCATGGTCACGGCAAAATCGAGCCGCAGCCGCGTCATCGCGGAAGCGCCGATGAAGGTCAGCCAGACCACGCAATAGACCGCGGACTCGTCGATCCAGTAGATCGGGAAATGCGAGTACCGCGTGACGACGTTAACCAGGATCAGCGCCGTCAAAAGATACATCAGCCCCATCAAGGCAAGACGCTCGAACGCCAGCAGCGCGGCAGAGGCGCCGATCACGGCCCGTCGGGCGCCGAAGGCCGGCGCGTCCGGAATCGTCTGCCCGATCATAAAAGCCCCCGCAGCCCCGAGATTTAACGTGTGTTTCGAAATTGTATAATTTATACATTCCTGTCAAACGCAAATTCTGGGCAGGGATCGCCCCGGACTGCCTTTGTCAGGGCAGGCGCTGCTTCGACGTGCAACGAGTTGGCCGCTTGGACAGGGTAGGCTGCGATGAAGACGGAAGCTGGAATGAAGCTGCCTTTGAAACACCGGACCTTGTCGGCGGCGATCGTCGACCAACTCCGGCAGTCGATCCTCGACGGGACCTATCCGGCAGGATCGCAGTTGCGGCAGGATGCGCTCGGCGAAGCCTACGGCGTCAGCCGGATTCCGGTGCGCGAGGCACTGTTTCAGCTCGAAGCCGAAGGGCTGGTGCGCATCGTCCCGCAAAAGGGCGCCATCGTCTCTGAACTCTCGCTCGACGAAATCAACGACGTGTTCGATCTGCGCGGCATTCTGGAGCCGCGGCTGCTGGCGCAATCGGCGCCGGCCTTCACGGCAAAGGATCTTGACGGGCTGGACGATATCCAAGGGCGGTTCGAGAAGGCGATCAAGGCGCGCAATGTCAGCGAATGGGGGCAACTCAACGCCGATTTCCACATGGCGCTGTATGCCCATGCCCGGCAGCCGCGCACACGCGCGATCGTGGTGTCTCTGCTGCAGACCAGCGACCGCTATACCCGCCTGCAGCTATCCAACACCAAGGCGATGGGAATCGCCGAGAAGGAGCACGCGCAGCTGATCAAACTGTGCCGGGCGCAAAAGGTCGAGGAAGCCTGCCGGTATCTCGAACGGCATATCGAGGCGGTGAGGGCGGACCTGTTGCAGGTGCTTGGCAGCGGCGCTGCGGCGCCACGCGCCGGGCGAAAAGGCCGATAGCGAGCGGCGGGGCTCCCGCCCGCGGTTCGTCGATACCGCTGCGGTTCGCGGTTCAACTATCCGTGAAAACGCGCAGCATCCGTCCCCCGTCCCGTAACAAAGCCGCTCGCGCCATCGTCGTTTGGGGAAGCGGCAGATGTCGCTCTCAGGAAACCAAACAAAGGACCAACTCCATGACCACCCCCATCCGTCTCGGCCTCAAGCTCTCCGCCGCGCTCGTTTCGCTCGGTCTGGCGCTCGCGCCCGCCGCCTACGCTCAGGACAAAATGGGCAAGGACGACGGCATGAAGAAGGAAACGATGTCGAAGGACGGGATGAAGAAAGAAGACGGTATGAAGAAGGACGGCATGGCCAAGGACGGCATGGCTAAGGACGGCATGGCGAAGGACGGCATGAAGAAGTAAGCCGCGCTGTCGCATCGGGTGCAGACGCCGCGGGCTGTCGTCCAGGGGGCAGCCCGCGGTCCGTCAAGGAACTGCGGTCAAAGACCTGCAACCGGCAGGCTGAACTTGTCGACGACGACGGGCACGGGTGGCGGCGCGCTTGCCGCCGGCTATCGCTTCTTGCCCTTGCTCTTGCGCGCGGCATAGCGCGCGTCGCGCTTGGCCTTTTGCTCGGCTTCCAGCGCGGCCAGCCTGGCGGCTTCCTCTTCCTTTTCGCGAGCGATGCGGGCGGCTTCGGCCGCGGCGGCCTCGGCCTCGAGGCGGCGCTGTTCCGCCTTGGCCGCTTCCTTGGCCTCCCTCGCCTTGGCGCGGGCGGCGGCCTGGGCTTCGCGCTCGGCCTGGCGGCGCTGCACTTCGGGATCGTCGGGGCCCGGCTTGGCGCGAAACTTGTTCAGGATGTTCTGCCGCGCCTGCATCGCGGCCTTCTGGCGATCCGCAAAGCTCGGTTCCTTGAATCCGCTCATCTCAAAGGCCTTGTCGCTTTCACTTTCGGTTGGATATGGGGCCGCGCGCGGCCGCCGCCGTGGGACGGGGCCTAAGTAAGTGAAGCCGGGGCAAAAGGCCAGCGTCGAAATGCGGCCGCGGCAGCAACGGAGCCTTGCGCAGACGACAAGTGCGCCGGACCGCCGCCAGGGAGCGGCCGCTTCGGGCCCCCCGTGACGCGCTCCACCGGCGGGCCGCCGCTAGAAATGGTCGCTACGCCCGCCGGGGCCGAGAACGCGTGCGACCGTCAATACCGTCATCGCGATGCGGTCGGCGGCGCGCTGCGCCTCCAGCCGGTCACGGGCTTTCTCCCGGATCATGATCTCGATCAGCTCAAGACGCCTGGTCTCGTCGACCGCCGCCGACAGCAACTGCTTGTACCTGACGTAGTCGTAACCCGTGTTCTGTTCATCCATCGCACGCCCCGCACACGCGCTCAGCCCACCCGAAGTGTCGGGTAAGCGATTCGAGCCCGCAATGGAATTGGCGGAGTTATACCGGTTTCCACATCGCGCATGTCGGCGCACGATTGCGTGTAGTGTGAAGCCATTCACAGGGGTTCACGCCGCTCGCCCCTATTATGCCTGGAACGACAGGAGCGATCACGATGCCCCACAATTGGTGGACCCGGAGGAACCTGACGCTCGTCGCCGCCGTCGTCGTGCTGGCGTTTACGGGCCTCATCATGATCGGCTTGTCGCATCCCGAGCCGGCCGCCAGCGCGGCCCTCGGCCCTGATTGGCACTGCAGCCGGCTGGCTTTTGTGTTCACGAGCTGCAGCCGGGTCAGGGACAGCCGGGTGACGACGGTACGCTTCGCCAAAGTCCCGGTGTGCGGACGGCTGCGGACGTAATAGGATCGACCGGTAACGTTGGACCGGAGAATTTTCAATGCAGATATTGTCTCGTCTCGTCGCAGCCGCCTCGGCGGCGGCGCTGGTTGCGCTGCCGCACGGCACGCTGGCGCAGGGAACCGCTCCGGCACCTCCTCCCGCCGCCACAGCCCCAGCCGCGCCTGAGGCGAAAGCACCCGATACTGCACCAGCGGAAAACGCCCCGCAGAAGAAAGCGTCCGCGAAGAGAAAGAAGCCAGCCAGAATGACCCGGCAGCAGGAGATCGATCGTTCCATCGACCGTGGCACCGTGCCGGCGCGTTACCGGAACTCGGTGCCGAAAGAGTATCAACAGTACATACCGTTCGATAAGCAATAGTGTGGGCCAATGTGCGCAGCCCCGGCGTGTTATCCGCGCGGGGGCGCGCGGGACACACGCAAGCAATTTGCACGGCATCACCGCACCGTACTCGTACGGATAGGCTGCGCGTGCACGGCGCCTCTATAACGATCCGGCTTGCAGCGGGGGGCAGGGCGTTCGTTCATCACGACGAATGCTGCGACTGGAGGCCACGAGGCCCGGACTCCTAGGCACTCCGGGCCTCGTCTATCCCTTCACCCTGGCGGTGATGTCGCGCACCGATTCACGCCGGCCGCAGGTCACACCGGCCGTTGACACGCAGCGAGACATTCGCCGGACCTGATCCCGGCCGGGCATGACGCGGCCCGAGCGACTTGGGAAATGACGACGAGAGCGAACGGATCGAGGGCGCTCTTGTGCGACCCTGCGAGATCCGCACTTTTTCAATGCATCTGGTTCAATGCATCTGGCGATCTACCCCGCCCGGCCTCGAACCGCGGTGAGGCTACGGCAACAAAATTCGTCGCCTCAACCGGTTCTTAAATTCCTTTTAAGTTAAAAATGAGTTCCTGATAGTGCCGCACCGCCGCGCGGCCCGAATAGCCGGGCGCCGCCCCTACACCTACCCCAGGGAGACGAGCGCTCGGCTATTGTGGGCGCTTCAGGCGGCCCGTCGTCAAGTCCGGTTTCGCACTATTCGTAACCGGCGCGGCGCACGGTGACGCGGCACAAGCCGTCGCACCCGATCTCGCGCGCGGCGCCGAGCGAGAAGTCGAGAACCCGGCCGCGTGCATAGGGTCCGCGATCCTGCACCGGACAGCGGATCTTCTTGCCGTTCTCCAGATTGGTGACGACGAAGATGGTGCCGAACGCTTCCGTGCGGTGTGCGCAGGAGACGTCGTTGGCCCTGAAGCGTTTGCCGCGCGCGTCCCACGTGCCTTGCCAGTACACGGAGGCTTCCTGATCGTCCGCCGGCGGCCGGGCGATCCGTCCCATCCATTTTTCCTGAAAAGTGTCTGCGGCGGCATTCGACGACGTCACCGCCAATACCAGCGCCGCAAGGCGCAACCTGGAGACACCGCGGCCGGTGCGGTCGAGATACCCTGTCATGACGCCAACATTCTGTTGCAGGACAGGCAACTGCCCGCCGGGGTAGGCCACGAGGTTCCTGTCCGACTTTGGCGTTGGAGTGGCGAATATGGGGCAAGATTGCGTGGAATCTCGCGGCGGAAGGAAGGTGAGGTGCGGCTCATGATCGAGCCGCGGATGCCTGGTCGACCTCTCAAAGCCGCCTGAAGCTACCGGAGGGGCGCGCGCCGAAGCCAGGCATCCAGGCGTCGCCCGCGGCGCAGCAGCCGATCGCTCCCCAAGTCGCGGCGCTGCGCTCTCGTGTGAAATCAGCAGCGCCGGCGGGCGGGCGTGAGCGCGTCCTCGGCATGCGCTTCCAGCGCCCGCACGATTCCCATGTGGGCAAACAGCATGGGCCCGCGGTCTTCAGCGGCTTCGATCAGCATCTTCACCGCGAGCCGCCATTGCTGGCAATCGCGCTCCGCCGGCGACAGCCTGCGGATGTAGCTCGCGGCGTCGCGCAGGGTTTGCGCGGGCGGGCCGTCCGGAAGAGGGACAGGTTGTGGGAATGGGCGATCCCAGGACATTGACTGAACTCCCGTCATGGTCCTGCGAAGCGGCGCCGCCGCGCGGCCTCCCACGCAAACGCCCTCTCCAGCAGGTGGCCGGATGCACGGGTTTCGACGTCTTGAATCGAAATTCGTTCCATGAACGGAATCGACGAGACAAAACGGCGACTGACCGATCAGTTTTGAAAGGCAACGCCGACGAAGTCGCCCTGGCGCCAGACCACGCGGCATTCACGGATGGTGTGAAATTTGTCGAAGCTCAATTCGAAATCCAGTGGCAGCAAATTCAGGCCGTGGAGTTCGATTCCGGCTCCCGCATTGGTCACGTCCTGAACGCGGCAGGTGAGCACGCCGCGGGCCTTGTCGAAAAACAGCAGCGCGTCTTTCGAGATCGTCGTCCGCGTCACCGTTCGTCGTTCGGGTTCCATCGATGTTTTCGGCAATTGGCATCGGCAATGATGGCAGAACGGCTTTCGCCAACTGCCGGGCTGGCCAGCCACGTTCGGACCTATTCGTAAACAATCAATGTTGCCGATCGCAGAAAAGTGGCGTGCGGCCGAGCCGCCTGCGCGCGGGCTTCTCAATAGCGCGGCGGCGGCTTTTTTCGCTTGCCACGCTTGGCGTTCGGCCCGGCATAGTAGGGATTGACCACGCATTGCGCCGAGCGGCCCGAAGCCGATGCCGCGCACTGCGCCATCGTCTGGTAATGGCACTCGAAGTAGAAATCCGCGATACCCTGATAGACCTGCAGGCAGACCGGGTAGCTCGGATCGTAGGTCTGCGCTCGCGCGGGTGCCGGTAGCCCGATGGCCGCGGCCAGAATGACACAAGCCGTTGCAGAGGAGAGCGCGCGCGGCAACTTCATGGTGGTATCCTTTCCGACTTTTCCCGCTGCGCAATCGTGGCGCGTAACGGTGCGGGTTTCAGACTTCCCAATCTTCAAACCCGTACTCACGGTAGATTTCGGCACGGTCGGCATGGGGATTGAGGCGGCATTTGGCCTGGGCCAGATGCAGGTTCATCGTGCCGGGCTGGCATTTGGCGGCCAGCAACTTGCTGATGTCTTCCATCTGCTTTCGTGACTGCTGGGTCGGCTTCAATTGCTCGAGCGCGATGAGCGCCGTTGCAAGCGCCTCGGTGAGGACCCATTCATCGTGACCGGTAATCCCTTTTCTCGGCATGGCGGTCCGCATCCCTTGGCAGGCAACGGAGCAATTTCCTGGCGGTACTATAAGCCCAAAATAAGCCCGAACCGCAAATCGGCGGGCGCCGTTTACAGCTTTCGTCGGCCGCCGACCCATGTCGCGCTCGGCGCGTGTTGAGCGCAGTATTATCGGCCAGATTGCGCATACAGCGAATTAAATCGGCCAGCAGGGCAGGTGCGCTTGAAAGGAAAAGTCCGACTTAAGACACCAACAGTCTTGAATCGGCCTTTTTATGCTCATGTTTTATTTCAACGATGGGCGTGCGTTAAGTCAAATCATGATTTTGGGACCATCATGAATTCAAATGACTTCAAGTCGATGTCGACCGACGAATTATGGGCACTTCATGAGAAGGTCGCCAGCCGGCTCGCCGCGGCGCTGACCGCGGAGAAGAGCCTGCTGGAAAGCCGCCTGAAGCTGCTTCAACGCGGGACGGAAATTCGGTCTGGCGCCGCCAAATCGGCCGCCGCCAAATCCGCCGTTGCCAAATCTTCCGGCCGCAAGCAGCTGGCTGGCCGCAGCAAAGCGGCGGGTGCCAAATCGTCCAGGTCGAAGTCGTCGCGAGCCGAATCGTCGCGATCCAAGGGGTTGCGTGTGCGACGGCCTTATCCCGCGGTCTTGCCGAAATACCGTAATCCGGAGCGGCCGTCGGAGACCTGGGCGGGGCGTGGCAAGACGCCCCGCTGGCTGCTGGCTCAGCTGAAGTCCGGCCGGCGGTTGGATGATTTCCGGATCAGGCAGGTCGCGTAGGCCGATCGGTTCGCGTAGGCCGATCGGTCGTCAGGCGTTGATCGTCAGGCGCGGTTGGCCTCGGCCTTCTGAACGAGCCTGCGCAGCTCCTGCAACTCGGCGAGCTGCCGGGCCAGCTTGGCAACCGGGATCGGCAGCTTCTTCGGGGATGACGGAATTCGCTTGGCTTTACGCTTCGCTACTTTGGTCGTCATGATGACTGTCCCTGCGTGAATTGACCCCCGCAGGCAGACCATGCTCCCGTGACCGCTCTTGGGCTAGTGCCGCCGCGACACACGATGTAAAGATCGGCCGCAGCGCGGCATAAGACGCGCGCCGTGCCCTTCATGCAACATGCGCCGCCGCTGAGGCGGGTGAGCATTTGAGCCGCTATCCGGTTTCTCCCTGTCGATGACGGAGAAATCAGAGACGTCGGGAATGGTCCGGGAGAACGGACCGCGCGTCCCGTGATGCGTCAGATCGCGCGGCGGAACGCGGCGTCGCGCTCAGCCTGGCGCTCGGCGTCGCCGCGCCGGAACAGCTGGCCAATGCGGTGGCGGTAATGGCCAAGGCGCAGCTGCGCGAGCGTGGCCTCAAGGCTGTCGGCCGGCAGGCCGCCGAGTTCTTGCTCGAGCATGACGAGGGCGGCGCGCAGGCCGTTGTTGAAGGCGAGATCGGTGTCGCGGGAGGGTCTGGCCGGCAATTCGCCGGATCCGGCCTGCGCGCTGGTGGTGGTGTTCTCGGGACGGGCCTTGGTCATCAGGGCAATCCGGCTGCTGGCATTCGTTGCTGTCGATTTGTTGGTTCATCCTGCCGCAACCTCACGCCGCCGCGCCTCATAGGAATGCTGGGGGCTCGCCGCGCTGTGCAAAAATTATTCGGTAATTCGGGGTCGAATTCGGTCGACCCGAGCCGGCCTTGTCCCGCATCCGATCCAAGCCAAACGGCAATAAAGTTGCGCTGGCCTCAAAGGCCTCGTGTGCTTGCGTTTTTCGCTTGGGGAAATTGGCGATCCCAGCAGGATTCGAACCTGCAACCCACGGAGTAGAAATCCGTTACTCTATCCAGTTGAGCTATGGGACCGTATCGGCGGCGGTACCGCGCCGGAGTTCCGCCACTAGGCCTTACTTATCTAGCACTGCCAATATGAAAAATCCGCTTTTCCGCCAAGCCGGATCGAACCGATTTCTGTGAGTTCGCGACGAAGCAGGCGGGCGGGCCATGGCCTTACGGATCGCCCCTGAGATATGCCAGCCGCCGGGACAAGCCGATTGCGGCGGCCGGGATTCGTTTGGACTGCCTGCGCCATCCATGCGACTTCTTCGCAAGCCAGTAATCAACCCGTCAACGATCGCGCTGTCATCAGTCCGTCACTTTTTCGCGCCCTTTTCGACGTCACGCGGCCGATGTCCGCGGCAAGGAGCCCATCATGACCGGTTTGGTTCGCGCCACAGTGATTTGCGCCATACTCGTGCTCGGCCTGACGGCAGCCGGCGCCGCCGACAAGCCGTTCAAGCGCGATGAGCTGGCCGATTCGGCCGTGAAGCTCGAGGCCCAGATCAAGAGCGAGGCGGGGCCGGTCGCCAAATCCGCCACGACGCTGCGCGGCGACGCCGACGCCGCGTTCCGGCGCTCCGACTTCCGCGTCGGTTTGCAGATCCTCGGCCAGATCGCCGCCACCACGCCCGAGGACAGCGCCAACTGGCTGAAACTCGCCAAAACCATCTTCCAGATCCGCTCCACCAGTTCCAGCGAACAGACTTTTCTGTACGAGCGCGCCGCGACCGCGGCCTATATCGCCTATCAGCGCGCCGGCAACCAGGCCGAGGAGGCGGATGCGCTCGCCGTGCTTGGCCGGGCGATGTCGGAACGCAAGCTGTGGCGGCCGGCGCTGGACAGCCTGCGGCTGTCGCTCGACCTGCGTGAGGTTGCGGACGTGCGCGGCCAGTATGAGAAGATGCGCGACCAGCACGGTTTTCGCCTGCTGGACTATAGTGTGGATTCCGACGGTGCCTCGCCGCGCGCCTGCTTCCAGTTTTCCGAGGACCTCGCCAAACGCGTCGATTTCGCGCCCTTCGTGGCGCAGGCCGGCAACGACAAGCCGGCGCTGACGTCCGAGGGCAAGCAGCTCTGCATCGACGGGCTCAAGCATGGCGAGCGCTACAACATCAATCTGCGCGCCGGCCTGCCGTCCACGGTCAAGGAGTCGCTGCCGAAATCGGCCGAGTTCAACATCTATGTGCGCGATCGAAAACCGTTCGTGCGCTTCACCGGCCGCGCCTATGTGCTGCCGCGGACCGGCCAGCGCGGCATTCCCCTGGTCAGCGTCAATACGCCGGCGGTGAACGTCAACGTGTTCCGGATCGGCGATCGCAATCTGATCAACACCGTGGTGGACAGCGATTTCCAGAAGACGCTGTCGAGCTACCAGCTCTCGAGTCTCGGCGACGAGCGCGGCGTCAAGGTGTGGACCGGCGAACTCGCCACAGCCACCACGCTCAACCAGGACGTCGTCACCGCGTTTCCGGTCGACCAGGCGCTCGGCGAATTGCAACCCGGCGTCTATGTGATGACGGCGGCGCCCAAGGGCCCCGGCAGTTCGAGCGACGATGACGGCACGCTGGCGACGCAATGGTTCATTGTTTCCGACATGGGACTGAGCGCGTTCTCCGGCAACGACGGCATCCATGTGTTCGTCAATTCACTGGCGACGACGCAGGCGGTTTCGAAGGCCGAAGTGCGCCTGGTTGCGCGCAACAACGAAATCCTGGCGACGCGCAAGACCGACGATGCCGGCCACGTCCTGTTCGAGGCCGGACTTGCGCGCGGCGAGGGCGGGCTGTCGCCGGCGTTGCTGACGGTCACGAGCGACAAGGCGGATTACGCCTTCCTCAGCCTGAAGACCAACGCGTTCGACCTCACCGACCGTGGCGTCGCCGGCCGCGCCGTGCCTGCCGGTGCCGACGCGTTCGTCTATGCCGAGCGCGGCGTCTATCGCTCGAATGAAACCGTATACCTGACCGCGCTGCTGCGCGACGGGCAGGGCAATGCCATGGCCGGCGGGCCGCTGACGCTGGTGATCGAGCGGCCCGACGGTGTCGAATTCCGCCGCGCCCAGTTGCCCGACCAGGGTGCCGGCGGCCGCTCGATGGCGGTAGCGCTCAACTCCGCGGTCCCGACCGGGACCTGGCGGGTGCGCGCCTTCACCGATCCCAAGGGCACGTCAGCCGGCGAAACCACCTTCATGGTCGAGGACTACATCCCCGAGCGGATCGAGTTCGATGTCACGGCCAAGGAGAAAGCGATCAAGGTCGATGCGCCGGTAGAACTCAAGGTCGCGGGCAAGTTCCTCTACGGGGCGCCGGCTTCTGGCCTGCAGCTCGAAGGCGACATGCTGGTCGCGCCAGCCGCCTCCGGGCGTCCAGGCTATCCCGGCTACCAGTTCGGCGTCGCGGATGAAGAGACCGCCTCCAACGAGCGCACCCCGATCGAAAACCTCCCGGAAGCGGATGCGAATGGTGTTGCGACCTTCCCGGTGTCGCTGGCCAAGGCGCCGACCTCCACCCGTCCGCAGGAAGCGCAGATCTTCATCCGCATGGTGGAGACCGGCGGCCGCGCCGTCGAGCGCAAGCTGGTGCTGCCGATCGCGCCGCAGGCGGCGCTGATCGGCGTCAAGCCGCTATTCGCCGACAAGAGCGTGGCCGAAGGCGACAAGGCCGAGTTCGACGTCATCTTCGTCGGCGCCGACGGCAAGCCATTGCCGCGCGACGGCCTGCGCTACGAACTGCTGAAGATGGAGTCGCGCTATCAATGGTACCGGCAGAATTCGTCATGGGAATATGAAGCGGTTAAATCCAGCAAACGCGTCGCCGACGGCGACCTGACGCTCACCGCGGACAAGGCGGCGCGCCTGTCGCTTGCGCCGGAGCCCGGTCGCTATCGTCTCGACGTCAAATCGGTTGAAGCGGACGGCCCGGTGACGTCGGTGCAGTTCGACGTCGGCTGGTATTCCGACGGCAGCGCCGATACGCCGGACCTCTTGGAAACCTCGATCGACAAGCCGGAATATGCCTCCGGCGATACGATGACGGTGTCGGTCAATGCCCGCACCGCGGGCAAGCTCACCATCAACGTGCTCGGCGACCGCCTGCTGACGACGCAGATCGTCGACGTCAAGGAAGGCACCCGGCAGGTCAAGCTCACCGTCGGCAAGGACTGGGGTACCGGCGCCTATGTGCTGGCGACCCTGCGCCGGCCGCTCGATGCGGCGGCCCAGCGGATGCCGGGGCGGGCGATCGGGCTGAAATGGTTCGGGATCGACAAGAAGACCCGCACGCTGCAGGTCGCGCTGTCCCCGCCGCCGCTGGTGCGGCCCGGCACGGCGCTGAAGATTCCGGTCAAGCTCGGCGGGCTCAATCCCGGCGAGGACGCCAAGGTCGTGGTGGCCGCGGTCGATGTCGGCATTCTCAACCTGACCAACTACAAGCCGCCGGCACCGGACGACTACTATCTCGGCCAGCGCCGCCTCACCGCCGAAGTGCGCGATCTCTACGGACAGTTGATCGACGGCATGCAGGGCACGCGCGGCCAGATCCGCACCGGCGGCGATTCCGCCGGCGCCGAACTGCAGGGCTCGCCACCCACGCAAAAGCCGCTGGCGCTGTATTCGGGCATCGTCACGGTCGGCGCGGACGGCAACGCCGAGATCAATTTTGACATTCCGGAATTCGCCGGCACGGCCCGGGTGATGGCCGTGGCGTGGACCGCGACCAAGCTCGGCCGCGCGACAATCGATGTCACGGTGCGCGATCCCGTGGTGCTGACGGCGACGCTGCCGCGCTTCCTGCTCAACGGCGACAAGGGCACGATGAGCTTTGACCTCGACAATGTCGAGGGCGCGCCCGGCGATTACAGCATCAGCGTGAAGACCTCGGGACCGGTCAAGGTGACCGGCAATCCGACGACCACTGTAAAACTCGCCGCGAAACAGCGGACCTCGATGGCGCTGGCGCTCGATGCCGCCGGCGCCGGCGCGGCCAATCTCGACGTCGACATCAAGGGCCCGAACGGCCTGACCCTGGCGCGGCACTATGCGCTCGACGTCAAGGCCGCGACGCAGGTCTTGGCGCGACGCTCAATCCGGACCCTGGCAAAGGGCGAGAGCCTGACGCTGACGCCGGACATGTTCGGCGACCTTGTGCCGGGTACCGGTGGCGTGTCGCTGTCGGTCGGTCTGTCGACCGCGCTCGACGCGGCGACGATCCTGAAGGCGCTGGATCGTTATCCCTATGGCTGCTCCGAGCAGATCACCAGCCGCGCCATGCCGCTGCTGTACGTCAACGATCTCGCGGCGGGCGCGCAGCTGGCGATGGACACGGCGGTCGACCAGCGCATCAAGGATGCGATCGAGCGGTTGTTGGCAAGACAAGGCTCGAATGGATCGTTCGGCCTGTGGTCGGCCGGCGGCGACGATGCCTGGCTCGACGCCTATGTCACCGACTTCCTGACCCGCGCGCGCGAAAAGGGTTTTGCGGTGCCGGACGCGTTGTTCAAGAACGCGCTCGACCGTATCCGCAACGCGGTCGTCAACGCCGCCGAGCCGGAAAAGGACGGCGGCCGCGACCTCGCCTACGGCCTCTACGTGCTGGCCCGCAACGGCGCGGCGCCGATCGGCGATCTGCGCTATCTCGCCGATACCAAGCTCTCCAACCTCGCGACGCCGATTGCGAAATCGCAACTCGCGGCGGCGCTGGCGCTGGTCGGCGACAAGACCAGGGCGGAGCGGGTCTATGGCGCGGCGCTGGATGCGCTGGCGCCAAAGCCTACCCTTGAGTTCGGCCGCACCGACTACGGCTCGGCGCTGCGCGATGCAGCGGCGCTGGTTTCGCTCGCCAGCGAGGGCAACGCGCCGCGGGCGACGCTGACGCAGGCCGTTCAGCGGGTGGAAGTGGCGAGGGGGCTTTCGCCCTACACCTCGACGCAGGAGAATGCGTGGCTGGTGCTGGCGGCGCGGGCGCTGTCCAAGGAGACGCTGTCGCTCGATATCGACGGCACGGCGGCCAAGAGCGCCGTGTACCGCAGCTACAAGGCGGAAGCGATTGCGGGCAAGCCGGTGAAGATCACCAATACCGGCGACGCGCCGCTGCAGGCGGTAGTCTCGGTCTCGGGCTCGCCGGTGACGCCGGAGCCGGCCGCTTCCAACGGCTTCAAGATCGAGCGCAGCTTCTTCACGCTCGACGGCAAGCCGGCCGACGTCGGCAAGGCGAAGCAGAACGACCGCTTCGCCGTGGTGCTGAAGATCACCGAGGCCAAGCCGGAATACGGGCACATCATGGTGGCCGACTATCTGCCGGCGGGCCTCGAGATCGACAATCCGAATCTGGTGTCGTCGGGCGACAGCGGCACGCTGGACTGGATCGAGGACGGCGAGGAGCCGGAACATACCGAGTTCCGCGACGATCGCTTCACGGCGGCCATCGACCGCGCCAGCGACGACAAGTCGGTGTTCACGGTGGCCTATGTCGTGCGCGCGGTGTCGCCGGGCAAATACGTGCTGCCGCAGGCCTATGTCGAGGACATGTACAATCCCTCGCGGTATGGCCGGACGGGTACGGGTACGGTTGAGGTGCGTGCGGCGAAATGAGCGAGGGCGAGATGACAGGCGCGAGGTCGCGGCAACCTCAGTCGTCATGCCCGGGCTTGTCCCGGGCATCCACGCCCTTGGCTGCGACGAAGAATGACGTGGATGGCCGGGACAGGCCCGGCCATGACGGCGGAGGTGGCGGAGGTCGGGACGTGCACCATCGCTTCTTCCGCATCGCCGTGTCGCTTGCCTTTATTCTCATTGTCGCCACCACTGCCTTCGCCGGCTGGGTCGCCTCGCTCGGGCCTTTGCCGCTAGAGCACGCACGAAAAGTCTCCACCACCGTTGTCGATCGCAACGGAAAGCTGCTGCGCGCCTATGCGATGGCGGACGGACGCTGGCGGCTGCCGGTCGATGCCAGGACGGCGGTCGATCCGACCTATTTGAAATTACTGCTGGCCTATGAAGACCGCCGGTTCTGGACTCACGGTGGCGTCGATCCGGTCGCGCTCGGCCGCGCGGCATTGCAGTTCGGCATGAGCGGCCACATCGTCTCCGGCGGCTCGACCATCACCATGCAATTGGCGCGGCTGATCGAGCCGCGGCGCGAGCGGTCGCTGTACGCAAAACTGCGTCAGATGGTGCGCGCGATCCAGCTCGAACGACAACTCAGCAAGGACGAGATCCTCGATCTGTACCTGGCGCTGGCGCCGTTCGGCGGCAACCTCGAGGGCATCCGCGCCGCTTCGCTCGGCTATTTCGGCAAGGAGCCGAAGCGGCTCTCGCTGGCCGAAGCGGCCCTTCTGGTCGCGCTGCCGCAGTCTCCGGAGCGGCGTCGGCTCGACCGTCATCCGGAAACCGCGCATGCCGCGCGCGACCGCGTGCTGGAACGCATGGTCGAGGATGGCGTCGTATCGGAAGACGATGCCGCCCAGGCCAGGACGGTCGCGATGCCGCGGCTGCGTAAGCCGTTGCCGATCCTGGCGCCGCATTCCTCCGATGCCGCGATGGCGACGGCGAAGGATGCCGCCGTCATCAGACTGACGCTGGATTCGAGTCTGCAGAAGAGTTTTGAAGCGCTGGCGCGCGACCGCGCGGTGGCGCAGGGGCCGAACATTTCGGTCGCGATCATCGCGGTCGACAATGAAAGCGGCGACGTGCTCGCGCGGGTGGGCTCAGCGGACTATTTCGACGAGCGGCGGGCCGGGCAGGTCGACATGACGCGCGCGGTGCGCTCGCCCGGCTCGACGCTGAAACCGTTCATCTACGGCCTCGCTTTCGAGGACGGTTTTGTGCATCCCGAAAGCCTGATCGACGACCGGCCCATCCGGTTCGGCTCCTACGCGCCGGAGAATTTCGACATGACGTTTCAGGGCACGGTGCCGGTGCGCAAGGCGCTGCAATTGTCCCTGAACGTGCCGGCGATCGCGCTGCTCGACCGCGTCGGGGCCAACCGGCTGTCGTCGCGGCTGCGGCAGGCCGGCGGCAACCTCGTGCTGCCAAAGGACGAAGCGCCGGGCCTAGCGATGGGTCTCGGCGGCGTCGGCATCACCCTGCAGGATCTGGCGCAGATCTATGTTGGACTGGCGCGGCTCGGCGCGGCCAGGCCGCTGCGCGAGATCATGCTGGCGCAGGATAAAGACAACGCCGAGCGCGAGCCGATGCGGCTGATGGATCAGGCGGCGGCCTGGCAGGTCGGCAACGTGCTGCTCGGCACGCCGCCGCCGGAAAACGGCGTGCATAACCGCATCGCGTTCAAGACCGGCACCAGCTACGGCTATCGCGACGCCTGGTCGGTCGGTTTCGACGGTCGCCTCACGATCGGCGTCTGGGTCGGGCGTCCCGATGGCGCGCCGGTGCCGGGACTGGTCGGCCGCACGGCGGCGGCGCCGATCCTGTTCGACGCGTTTGCGCGCACCGGCAAGATCCCCGCGGCGCTGCCGAGGCCGCCCAAGGGCGTGCTGGTTTCAACCAACGCAAAACTGCCGTTGCCGTTGAAGCGTTTTCGCCCGGTCGGCGAACTGATCCGCGCCGGCAACGACCAGATGCCGCGGATCCAGTTTCCCTTGAACGGCGCTCGGATCGACATCGATCGTTCGGGAGACGGGCAGGCCGCGCCGATGCCGGTGAAGGTGGCCGGCGGCGTGCTGCCGCTGACCGTGATGCTGAACGGCGCCTCCGTGGGCGAGATCGACAGCCGGCGGCAGCGGCTGGTCGACCCGCCGGGCCCGGGTTTCGCCCGCCTGACCGTGATCGATGCGACCGGGGCGGCCGATACCGTTGTGATCCGGGTACAGTAGGAAAAAAGCGACCGCGCACAGCGGGATAAGGCGGAATTGTGGTGTTGTTTGCAGGGCTGTTTCAGCGTATGCGAGCAGCATGGTTGAAACCTTCCAACCCCCACGCTTCGGTGCAGGCCAACAGCCTGTAAAACCTGCACATTCCAGCCGCAGGCTGGCGGCGGCGTTCGATTTCGCGACCGCCAATCATGTCCGCGCCATCGCGTTTCTGGTGCTCTGCGGCCTTGTTCTGTTCCTGCCCGGCTTCTTCAATATTCCGGCGATTGATCGCGACGAGGCGCGGTTCGCGCAGGCGACCAAGCAGATGGTCGAGAGCGGCGATTTCGTTGACATCCGCTTTCAGGACGACGTCCGCTACAAGAAGCCGGTCGGTATCTACTGGATGCAGGCTGCTGTGGTGGAAACCGCGTCGTCGCTCGGCCTGCCGCGGGCGCCATTGCGGATCTGGCTGTACCGAATTCCATCCTTGATCGGCGCGCTCGGTGCGGTGCTGCTGACCTATTGGACGGCCCTTGCCTTCGTCACGAGGCGCGGGGCCGCCTTGGCTGCCCTGATGATGGCCAGCTCGGTCCTGCTCGGCGCCGAGGCCCGCCTCGCCAAGACCGACGCGATGCTGCTGCTGACGGTGGTCGCCGCGATGGGCGCAATGGCGCGGGTCTATCTGTCCTGGCAGCGTGGCGAGGATCCGGCGCGACCGCCCTGGACGCCCCCGGCGGTGTTCTGGACGGCGCTCGCCGGCGGCATCCTGATCAAGGGTCCACTGATCCTGATGTTCGTCGGCCTCACCATCGTGGCGCTGGCGATCCTCGACCGCTCGGCGGCGTGGCTGTGGCGGCTGCGTCCGCTCTGGGGGCTGATGTGGACGCTGGTGCTGGTGCTGCCGTGGTTCGTCGCGATCTTCTGGCGCGCGGGCGATGCGTTCTTCGCCAATTCGCTCGGCGGCGACATGCTGAGCAAGATCGGCGCGCAGGAATCCCATGGCGCGCCGCCCGGCCTCTATCTGCTGCTGTTCTGGGTCACATTCTGGCCGGGCGCGGCGCTGGCGGGGATGGCGGCGCCGGCGGTCTGGCGGGCGCGGCGGGAGCCCGGTGCGCAATATCTGCTGGCGTGGCTGATCCCGTCCTGGGTGGTATTCGAGGCGGTCATGACCAAGCTGCCGCACTACGTGCTGCCGCTCTATCCGGCGATCGCGATCCTGACCGCCGGCGCGCTGGAACGCCGCGTGCTGTCGCGCTCCTGGCTGCGGCGCGGCGCAGCCTGGTGGTTCGTGGTTCCGGCGGGCGCGGCGGTGATCGCCGTCATCGGCGCCATCAAGCTGACGCACTACCCTGCGTTTCCAGCCTGGCCGTTCCTGGCGGGCGCCATGATCTTCGGCCTGATCGCGTGGTGGATGTTCGAGGACAGCCGCGCCGAGCGCTCGCTGTTGAATGCGGTGGTCGCGGCGATGTTTCTCGCCGTCGCGGTTTACGGCATCGTCGTTCCGTCGCTGACGACCGTGTTTCCGAGCGCCGAGGTCGCGCGCGCGCTTCGCAACGTCGTTTGCGTCGGGCCGAGGGCCGCGGCAGCCGGCTTTCATGAACCCAGCCTCGTCTTCATGACCGGCACCGAAACGCTGTTGACCGACGGATCGGGCGCGGCCGATTTCCTCGGGCAGGGCAGTTGCCGTTTCGCGCTGGTGGAATCGCGCACCGAGCGCGCCTTCGCGCAGCGCGCCGAGGCGATCGGGCTGCGCTACAACGTGGCGAAGCGGATCGAGGGCTACAACATCTCGCAAGGCAAGGCGATCTCGATCTCGATCTTCCGCTCCGAAGGCACGGAATAAGATGGCGGGGAGACCCTCTGTCATCGAGTCCGGAAACTATGTCGCGCGGTTCGCCGCGCTGGTATGGGCCTCGCTGGCGCAACTGGTGCGTTCGCCATCGCATTCGCGGCGCGCCGAAGCGGCGCGGCGCGCGGCGCGGCATGCGCTGTGGCTGTCGGCCGCCCTTGGCGTCGCCATCATCGTGCTGATGCTCGCGATCGATGCCTGGGAAATCGCCCAGATGCCGAAGCGCGGCACGCCCTCATTGTGGTGGCTGCGGATCGTCACCGATTTCGGCAAGGATGAATATGTGCTGGCGGCGCTGGCTGTGGCGCTGATCGCGATCGCGCTCGTGGCCCCGGCCTTGCGCGGCGTGCGGCGCTCGATGCTGCTCGGGCTTGGCACGCGGCTGCAGTTCGTGTTCTTCGCGGTCGGCCTGTCGAACCTGGTCACCGAGGTGTTGAAATATGCCGTCGGCCGCGGTCGGCCATTCGTCGGAGGCGAGGGCAACGTCTTGCACTTCTCGCACTTCGCCAGCAATCCGGCCTATGCCAGCTTTCCGTCCGGCCATGCCACGACCGCCTTTGCGCTCGCGATGGCGGTATCGGCGGTATGGCCGCAGGCGCGCGTTGCGATGGCGATCTACGCGCTGATCATCGCGATGAGCCGGCTGGTGCTGCTGGCGCATCATCCGAGCGACGTCGTGGCCGGCGCCATGATCGGCATCGTCGTGACCGTGTTCGTGCGCTACTGGTTCGCGGCCCGCCGGCTCGGGTTTGCGATCCGGCACGACGGCAGCATTGTGTCCCTGGTGGGGCCCTCGTCGGGACGCCTCAAAAGGGTTGCCGGGCGCGCTTTCGCCCCATAAAAGCGGACGCCGCAGGCCGGCCAGGCCCCGTACCACCATATCCTCCCGGTTCCCGGGTTTTTCCCAAGCCAACCAGACGAGCGCCGATTTGAGCCTTTCCGACACAGACGCGGTCGCCGTTTCCATCGTTGTGCCGGTGCGCAACGAAGCGGAAAACATCGCGCCGCTGGTCGCGGAAATCATCGCGGCACTCGAAGGCCGCTGGGCCTATGAGATCATCTATGTCAATGACGGTTCGACGGATGCGACCGCCGAGCGTCTGGCGGGTCTGATGAAACAGTACCGCCAGCTCCGGCAACTTCGCCACGCGGTTTCGTCCGGGCAATCGGCCGCGGTGCGCAGCGGCGTGCGCGCAGCGCGCGGCGCGATCGTGGCGACGCTCGACGGCGACGGCCAGAACAACCCGGTGTTCCTGCCGGACCTGATATCGGCCGTCGAACAAGGCGGCGGGCGCGTCGGCCTCGCGGCCGGCCAGCGCGTCGGGCGCAAGGACACCGGCTTCAAGAAACTGCAGTCGCGCATCGCCAACGGCGTGCGCAAGACCATCCTGAGCGACGGCACCCGCGATACCGGCTGCGGCCTGAAGGCGTTCCCGCGCGAGGCCTTCCTGTCGATGCCCTATTTCGACGGGCTGCATCGCTTCCTGCCGGCGCTGATGCGCCGCGAAGGTTTTGACATCGCCTATGTCGACGTGATCGACCGCCCGCGCCATTCCGGCGTGTCCAATTATGGCTTCTTTGACCGGCTATGGATCGGGATCATGGATCTCGCCGGTGTGTGGTGGCTGATCCGACGCAAGAAGCCGACGCCCGCTGTTACCGAGGTTTTCTGATGTTCATCCAGTTCGGGCAGGCGCTCGGCGACTATCTCTACGACGTTTTCGTGGCCAAGTTCGACTTCTGGCTGGCGTTCGGCCTGGTCGCGCAATTGCTGTTCACCGCGCGCTTCCTGGTGCAGTGGATTTCCAGCGAGCGCGCCGGGCGCAGCGTGATCCCGATCGCATTCTGGTTCTTCTCGATGGGCGGCGGGCTGATGACGCTGGCCTACGGCATCGCCAAGCGCGAGCCGGTGATCATCGTGGGTCAGGCGATGGCCACGATCATCTATGTCAGGAACATCATGCTGATCGTAAAGCACCGCGGCAAGGCGTCGAAGACGCTGGACCGGTGAATCACGTCCGGCCCGGCACCGGCGTTGGCAACACCGTCCGCTCGCTCTCCGTCGAACGATACGCCGTCCGTTGCCGATATGCTCAAGTCGAAGGGGAGGCTATCGCCTGATGAGGCGATCAACCCTTCAATTTGCTGAAAATTGCACGCCGCTCTGCCATTGCGCCGGGCGTTTGGCGCGCCAATGCAGAGGGCGCCGCCGGGTTCGGTAAACGGAGTTCGAATTCAACCGCTACATTGCACACCGCTGCGCTAGGCGAATTCCAATAATTCCCCGTTAGGTTGATTGCCAACCGCATGACGAACATCGAGGGGTCAGGGATTTCCATGTACGCAAACCGCCGCAGTAGCGAACGCCGGGCGTGCCGAAGCTTCGCCAAAATACAGTTCTCCAGCGGTCTGCCGCGCGATTGCATGATCTCCGACGTGTCGGATGGCGGCGTGAAGATCATCGCCGAATATCCGGAAATTCCGTCCGAATTCACCGTGATCTTCTCGGAAGGCCGGCCGCGCCAGTGCCGGTTGGCCTGGCGGATCGGCTGCGAACTCGGCGCGCAATTCCTCGACTGAGCGTAAGCAGTCTGCCGCGGGACCCGGTCTGGCCGTAGAGGCACGGGCGGCCCGGCCCGCCGCAGAGGTCGCCGATTACCGCGAGCGAGGGCGAATTTAACCTGAACTTAGGGTTAAGCTGTGACTGTCCCTGGAGCGTTGCCGCCGTGAGTCCAGGTCCAGCTACATGCGACAGAAGTTGCTCTTTCCGTTCCGCGTCACGCGACTTCTGGCGTGCACGTCGACGCTGATCTTCGCGCTGGGCCTCGGGAGCTGCCAGACTCCGGGATTGTCGCTGTCCGACATCACCGGCTCGATCGACGAAAAGGCCGACGTCGGCCGCGCCGGCGACCCGCGCCGCGATGCCGAGGCCTTCCAGGAACGCTATCGCGCCAACCCCAAGGACGCCGACGCCGCGCTCAAATACGGCAAGGCCCTGCGCGCGTCCGGCCAGCGGGCGCAGGCGGTCGCAGTGCTCGAACAGGCCACCATTGCCCATCCCGGCAACAAGCAACTGCTCGCCGCCTATGGACGTGCGCTGGCCGACAATGGCAACTTCCAGCAGGCCTTCGAGGTGCTCGGCCGCGCCCACAGCCCGGACGATCCGGATTGGCGGCTGCTGTCGGCGCAGGGCGCGACGCTGGACCAGCTCGGCCGCTACGAGGAGGCGCGGCAATATTATGCGAGCGCGCTCAAGATCGTGCCGGAGCATCCCTCGGTGCTGACCAATCTGGGACTGTCCTACGTGCTGTCCAGGGATCTGCCGAGAGCGGAGGAGATGCTGCGCCGCGCCAATGCACAGGCGCCGGCCGATCCGCGCGTACGCGCCAATCTGGCGCTGGCGATCGGCCTGCAGGGCCGCGTTGCCGAGGCCGAAAAGATCGTGCGGGCCGACCTGCCGCCCGCCGAGGCGGCCGCCAATGTCACCCAGCTCAAGCAGCTCCTGACCCGCAAGGAGCCGGCGCGCGCCGAGGGCGGCAAGCTGCCGATCGCGGCCGCCGGACGCACCGATTAGATCATGACGCGATCGGACGGGGCATGATCGTTTCGGCAGACCGGCTCCCGCTGCGCCGGATCATGCTCTCGCCGCTCGCCGTTTGATCACGCTCGGCGTGCCTTGCCCTGCAGCTTCTTCATGATCGGCTCCAGGAATGGCAGCCGCGACTTCCTGGTCACGGCGTGGCCGGTGAGGCGCTGCGCCATCTGCAGGAACATCTGGGTGGTGCGGTGGTTGGCCGAGATCTGGGCGATCATCTGGCCGTTGTTGGCCGCGGTGCCGAACAGTTTCGAGTCGAACGGGATCGCGGCGATCGGCTGGCTTTCGATCGCCTTGGCGAATTCGCGCACCGAAATCTCCGGACGCTTGTGCATGCCGACCTGGTTGAGGCAATACAGCGGCGGACGGTCGTTGGGCCGCGCCGTCTTCAGCACATTCAGCATGTTCTTGGCGTTGCGCATGTTGGCCAGGTCGGGCTCGGCCACGATCAGGATGTCGTCCGCGCCGACCAGCGTGCGCTTGGTCCAGGCCGACCATTGATGCGGGATGTCGAGCACGATGCAGGGCGTCGTCATCCGCAGCGTGTCGAAGATCGCATCGAACGCATCGGCGCCGAAATCATAGACCTGGTCCAGGCTGGCGGGCGCCGACAGCAGATTGAGGCGGTCGGCGCACTTGGCCAGCAGCCGCTCCATGAAGGCGGAGTCCGGGCGTTCCGGCTGGAACAACGCGTTGGCGATGCCCTGGACCGGATCCTGGTTGTAATCGAGGCTGGCGGTGCCGAAGGCGAGGTCGAGATCGATCACGACGGAATCGAGCGCCAGGTCGCGCGCGATCGCCCAGGCCACGTTGTGCGCGACGGTGGAGGCGCCGACGCCGCCCTTGGCGCCGACCACGGCGACGATCCGCCCGACCGCCACGTCTTCCGAGGCGGCGTAGAGGCCGCAGATCGTGCGTACGACGTCGATCGGCTGAACAGGTCCGGTCACATAGTCGCTGATTCCGCGCCGCACCAGTTCGCGATAGGGCGTGCCGTCATTGGCGTTGCCGATCACGACGACGCGGGTCCCGGCGTCGCAGACGGTCGCGAGTTCGTCGAGCCCATCAAGAATGTCGCGGTCGGGCTCGGTTTCGAGCACAATCACGTTCGGCGTGGGCGAGGTGTGATAGGCGTCGATCGCGGCGGCGATGCCGCCCATATGCACCGAAAGGTGGGCCTTGCCCAGTCGGCGGTCCTCGCTCGCCGCGCGCACCGCCGCGGCGACCGCGACGCTGGCGCAATAGGCCTGCACCGATACGCGCGGCGCTGGCGAGATGTATTCCTCGGGCTGCGCCGGCGTGTCGTCGATTTGATTGTCTGAGTTGTGAAAGACGCGGCTGATCATTTGCCTGTATCGCTGAGTTTGGCCTTGTCGGATTCGGGATGGGTGACCGCCGTGGCCACACCCTTGCGGTATTTTTCGAACGTGCTGTCGCGCTTTGGCGAATAGGCGGGGCTTTCGGGGCGGGGCTGTTCGAGATCGGCGGGATTGTCGATCATCGCGGCGAGGTTGCGCTGCGCGGCGCAGCCAAAATTGTGGTACTGGCCGTTTTCAGCGTAGGCGACGTTGTCGATGTTCGGGCCGAGGTCTTGCGGCCAGAGGCCGCAAGGTCCGGCGACCGCCGCGATCTTCGGATAGCTGAGTCGGATCGTCGGCAGCGTACGCGGATCGTCCGGCCGGTAATGACGCAGCGTGACGGCGCGCGCAGGCACGCCGCCTGCCGCCAGCACCGACTGGATTTCCCGGAACGAGGCGGCAGCCGCGCGCGCGTTCGGCGTATCGATCGGGACTTCGGCGATGATGGCGCCGGTGCCCTCGCGCTGCCAGGTCTGCGCCAGTCCCATCACGTCGGTGCGCTGTGCACCGGAGAGGCCGCCGCGGGCTTGCCCGACGAATACCACGATTGACCGATCGGCCTCGGTCACCGCGATTGGATGACGCTGCCGGTAATCGATGCTCGCGGTCGTGGTCATGACCTCCGTGTCATGCGGCAGGCAGGCGCCGAGCGCGGCCGAAAGGCCGAGCAGGGCGCCGAGCGTGTCCAGCGCCCTGACGCGATGGAGCGGAACTTTCGTTGTCATCGTTCTGTCCTCGTCCCCACTCGGTGAACAGCGCTGCGTTGTCAATCGATGATGAAGCCGAAATTGCCCTGCGTGCCGCCGACGGGATCGACGCGGGCGGCGACCCCGTAGATCCGGTTGATGCGGCCGAGCAGGGCGGACTGCGAGTCGGAGGCCGGCGCGAAGCCGTCATCCGGCCGCGACAGTTCCTTCTGGGCCACCGCCCGGACCACGTAGGGCGTCACGATCACCATCAATTCGGTCTGGTGGTTGATGAAGTCCTGGCTGCGGAACAGCGCGCCGAAGATCGGGATCTGGTCGGCGCCCGGCAATCCGTTGATGGCCTGCTTGGTCTGTTCCTGGATCAGACCGGCCATGGCGATGGAGCCGCCGGAGGGAATTTCCAGCGTGGTCTCGGCGCGACGCGTCTTGACCGACGGAATCGTGGTTCCGCCCGCGCCGCCCTGCAGGGCATTCTCGGTCGAGACTTCCGATACTTCGGTCATCACCCGCAGGCTGATCCGTCCTTCGGTCAGCACCACCGGCGTGAAGTTGAGCGAGATGCCGAACTTCTTGAAGCTGACGGTCTGGACGCATTGCCCGATCGCGCCTTGCGTCGTGGTCTGGCAGGTCACGCCGGTCGGGATCGGGAATTCGCCGCCCGAAATGAAGGTCGCGGACTCGCCGGAGATCGCCGTCAGGTTCGGCTCCGCCAGCGTCTTCACCACGCCCGCGCTCTCCATCGCGCGCAGCGTCGCGGTGACCGACGGCAGGCCGGCCTTGTTCAAGGCTGCCCCGACCAACCCGTTCTCGGGAACGAGCGGAGCGCTGTTGGCCGTGAACGGATTGTTGTTCTTGAAGACGACGGCGGCCGTGCCGTAGTTCATGCTGGCGCTGAGATCGACGCCCAGTTGCTTGATGATGTCGCGCCGCACTTCGGCGACGGTGACCTTGAGCATCACCTGGTCGCGGCCGCGCACGACGATCGAGTTGACGACCTTCTCGGCGCCGCCGACCAGCCGCGCCGCGATCTCGGCGGCCTGCTGGGCCTCGACCGGAGAAGACACCGAGCCGGTCAGCACGACGCTGTCGCCGACGCCCTCGATCTGGATGCCGGGCAGGGACTGTTTCAGCGCGGCGCGAACGCCGTTGAGATCGCGCTTGACCGCGATGTCGTAGGAGGCGACCTGCTGGCCGTCGGCATCGAAGAACACCACGTTGGTCTGGCCGACAGCGGCGCCGATGATGTAGGCGCGCTGCGCGGATCGAACGACCGCGTTGGCGATCTTGGGGTCGGCGACCAGCACGTCCTTGACGTCGCGCGGCAGGTCGACGACCACCGACTTGCCGATGCCGAGCGACAGGAAGCGCATCTTGGCCGGCGTGATCGCGGAAGTCGTGACCGGATCCTTGTCCTTTTCCGCTTCCGCCGCGACGACAGGCAACAGCGGAACCAGTGTCAGCGCGGCCGCGGCCGACAACAACAGCGCGCGCGCCGCCACGATTCGCGTCGCCGGCTGAACTCCCCCAGACTTCATTTCGAACTTCCTTTCGGTCACTTCTGTGCCGTCGTTTGATTGGCGACCCCGTAGCGAACCACGTTGACGCTCTTGCCTTGTTTCTTGACCTGTTCCTCTGGCGAGGCATCGGCCGCCGCGTTGCCGTCGGTGATGCTGCGCAATGCGAGCGCGAGCGTGCCGCTCTGGCGCGCGCGCACCAGCGTCTCGGCCTGGTCAGGCTTCAGCTCGAGCGTGGCGGTGCGGCCGATCAGTGTGTTGGCGCCCTCCTTTTCTTTCGGAGCCTGATCGATCGCCAGCACACGGACATTGGAGAGGATCACGTCGGTCTGGACGGTATCTCCGCCGCTGCGTTCCGGATTGTTGACGCGCCTGGAGAGGATGACGTCGACGCGGTCATTGGGCAGGATGAAGCCGCCGGCGCCGGTTTCCGGCGAGATTTCGGTCGAGATCGCCCGCATGCCGGTCGTCAGGATCGCCGCCATGAAGCCGGAACCGTTGGCCTTGACCAGCTTCTGCTCGCGGATCGGCTCGCCCGCGAAGATCGGCGCGCGGGCGATCGAACCTGCGATTTGCGCAATGGCCTCCGCGCGGCCGGCGCGAACGATCAGATTGTTGCCGGTGGATGCCGGCCAGGCCTGCCACTGCAGATCGTCCGGCTTGACGATCTGTCCAAGCCCGAGGTCGGACTTCGCGACCAGAACCTCCACCGTCGGCAATTGCGCCACCGGCTCGGGTGCCTGCGGCGGTTTCTCTTCGGTGCCACGGGCGAGATAGGCGGCGATACCGCCGGCACTCAGGGCGATGATCAGAACGACGACACGTGCGATGTTCATACGCTTTTACTTACTCTTACGCAGGGGCGTCCGGTCTTCACGGCCAGCCGCGATCATCCCCTCGGGCATGACTAGGCATGAATGGTATAAGGGGACTTGAGTGGTGTATTTTTTGGTTGATCGGGGCGTGGGATTCAACGTCATGGTGAACGGGTGGTTAGCACCCCGAACCGGGCGTTCCATGAGCGCCAGGCGAGGCGGGAGCAAACCCTGCATCGCGTTGCGTGGTCCAAGACGTTATGTCGCAGCCGCAACCTGATCGCGAAAACGCCAGCAGTTGCGGCGTTAAAACAGTTAATTCGGCAACAGCGCCTGGAAGTCTCCCGTCAACCCCTTGACCCGGCCCGCCAGTCGTTCTGAGATGCGCGGCACCAAGCCATCGCTGCATGTTGAGGGGCCTGCCGCGACAGCCGATCCGGAATCGACCGGTCCGCAGTCAGACTGCGCGGTCAAAATGACGCTTATCAGCGCGGGATCAGCGGGTTGGCCCCACAATTGCAGGCCTCGCCTGAAACCCGATCCTTGCTCGACCCGTTGCGTGCACGACCCTTGAAAGGCCAACCCCATGAAACGCGTATCCCTGGTTGTTACTCTTGCCTTGGCCGCCGGCTTCACCGCCCAGGCTGCCTCGGCGCAAACCCTCAAGACGGTCAAGGACCGCGGGCAGCTTTCCTGCGGCGTCAGCCAGGGTCTGCCGGGCTTTTCGAGCCCCGACGACAAGGGCAACTGGAGCGGGATCGACGTGGATGTCTGCCGCGCGATCGCGGCGGCCATCTTCAACGACCCAAGCAAGATCAAGTTCGTGCCGCTCTCGGCCAAGGACCGATTCACCGCGCTGCAATCGGGCGAAATCGACGTGCTGTCGCGCAACACCACCTGGACGCTGTCGCGCGACACCTCGCTCGGCGCCAATTTCACCGGCGTCACCTATTATGACGGCCAGGGTTTCATGGTGAAGAAGTCGCTGAAGGTGAATTCGGCGCTCGAACTGAACAGCGCATCGGTCTGCGTGCAGCAGGGCACCACGACGGAACAGAACCTGGCCGACTACTTCAAGGGCAACAACATGAAGTACGAGGTGATCGCATTCGGCACCAACGACGAAGCCGTCAAGGCCTATGAATCCGGACGCTGTGACGTGTTCACGACGGACGTTTCCGGGCTCTACGCCGATCGGCTGAAGCTTGCCAACGTGGCTGATCATGTCGTGCTGCCGGAGGTGATCTCGAAGGAACCGCTTGGCCCCATGGTCCGTCATGGCGACGACCAGTGGTTCGACGTCGTCAAATGGACGCTTTACGGGTTGGTTGCCGCCGAGGAACTCGGCATGACCCAGAAGACCGTCGACGAAATCGCCAAGTCCGACAAGCCCGAGATCAAGCGCGCCGTCGGCACCGACGGCAATCTCGGCGAGCAGCTCGGCCTGACCAAGGACTGGCTGGTGCGGATCGTCAAGGCGGTCGGCAATTACGGCGAGATGTTCGAGCGAAACGTCGGCTCGGGCTCGAAGCTCGGCATCGCCCGCGGCCTCAACAACCTCTGGAGCAAGGGCGGCATCCAGTACGCGCCGCCGATCCGCTGAGCGCCGGCGCGAGGGGCTGCGGCGTTGGCCATCGAACCCCGCAAACCGCCGTCGCAGCTCGTTGCCAAACTGCAGCGGACGCTGGGCGGACGGGCAGGCTGGAGCGGCTTCGTGCTCCAGCTGCTGTTCGTCGCAGCGCTCGCCTGGATTTCCTACGAGATCGTCGCCAATGCCCGCGCCAATTTGCAGGCACAGCGGATCACCGCGGGTTTTGGCTTCCTCACCAACAATGCCGGATTCGACGTCAGCCAGAGCCTGATTCCGTATCAGGGATCCGATCCCTATACACGGGTGTTCCTGGTCGGGCTGCTCAACACCCTGCTGGTGTCGGTGATCGGCATCTTCTTCGCGACCCTGATCGGATTCATCGTCGCGCTCGGGCGGCTGTCGCCGAACTGGCTGCTGTCGCACATTTCCGGCGGCTATGTCGAACTGATCCGCAACCTGCCGCTGCTGTTTCAGATCCTGTTCTGGTATCTGGCGGTACTCGCCGCGCTGCCCAATCCCAGGCAAAGCATTTCGATTTTCGACGGCATCTTTCTCAGCAACCGTGGTCTGGTGGTGCCGCGGCCGGTCGGCGAACCCGGTATCGAGCCGTTCGCGATCGCGTTTCTGCTGGCGATCGCCGCCGCGATCGTGCTGTGGCGCTATTCCCGGCGGCGATTGTTCGACAGCGGCACGGTGATCAGGGTGTGGCCCTATGCGCTTGGCCTCGTGATCGGTCTTCCATTGCTTTCGGCGCTGGTTTTCGGCGCGCCCGTCAAGTTCGAGATTCCGGCGTTGCGGGGTTTCAACTTCGCCGGCGGCTCGCGCATCATTCCGGAACTGGTGGCGCTGACGCTGGCGCTGTCGACCTACACGGCGGCCTTCATCGCCGAGATCGTGCGCGCGGGCATCCTCTCGGTGCACAGGGGTCAGATGGAAGCCGGCTCCTCGCTCGGGCTGCAGCGCGGCGCGGTGCTGCGGCTGATTGTGATCCCGCAGGCGATGCGCGTGATCCTGCCGCCGCTGACCAACCAGTATCTCAATCTGACCAAGAATTCCTCGCTGGCGGTGGCGATCGGCTATCCTGATCTGGTGTCCGTGTTCGCCGGTACCACGCTGAGCCAGACCGGACAGGCGATCGAGATCATCGGCATCACCATGGGCGTCTATCTCCTGATCTCGCTCGTCACCAGCGCGATCATGAGCTTCTACGGCTGGCGGATCAGCCGGAGCATGGGCGGATGAGCGATCGGGTCTCGGGGAGCTTCGTGCGCCAAGAGCTCGTGCCGGAACGGCCGGCCCCGGTGAAGACGACCGGCTTCATCGGCTTCCTGCGGACGCGGCTGTTCAATTCGCCGACCAACATCCTGATCACCATCGTCAGCCTGTTGCTGTTGTGGGCCGTGGTCGTACCGGCGGTCAAATTCTTGCTGGTGGATGCGGTCTGGACCGGCAACGATCGCACGGCTTGCCTGCCCAAGAATCCCGGCGATGTGGTCGGCGCGTGCTGGCCGTTCATCCAGGCCAAATTCGCGCAATTCATCTATGGCTTCTATCCGGAGCCGGAGCGCTGGCGGGTCAACCTGACCTTCCTTCTCGCCACCATCCTGCTGGTGCCGCTCCTGATTCCGCGGCTGCCGGCCAAGGGCCTGAACGCCGTCCTGTTCTTCGTGGCGCTGCCCGTGGTGGCCTTCTTCCTGCTGCGCGGCGGTGGGCTCGGCGGTTTTGCCGTGAGCTGGACGACGGCCATCGTCACCGGGTTCATCGACAGTATTGCCGTCGCGGGCAACAAGCTGATGGCATCGGGGGACCCGACGACGGTGGTCGGGAAGCTGTCGTGGTACGTCGGCAAGGTGCTCACGCTGATCGGCCTCGGGGCCGCCTATGCCCTGCTGCCGCTGGTCTTGCTGCGGGACTCGATCCAGAATTCCGCCTATCCCGTGTGGGCCGATCTCGCGGCGACCGCCGCGATCGTCTCGCTGCTGGTGCTCTGGCTGACCGGTGCGGTTCGCGCATTCGTCGTCTGCCTTGCGGTCTTCGCTTGTATCGCCGCCGTCATGGCGATCATGGGGCTCGATCGCGGCGGGCTTGTGGAAGTCGATACGCGGCTGTGGGGCGGATTGCTGGTGACGCTCGTCGTCTCGGTGGTCGGCATCGTCGCCTCGATGCCGGTCGGGGTCGCGCTGGCGCTCGGCCGGCGTTCGACCGTCCCGCTGATCCGGATTTTCTCGATCGCCTTCATCGAGTTCTGGCGCGGCGTGCCGCTGATCACCGTGCTGTTCTTCGCCACTTACATGTTGCCTTTGTTCGTGCCGACCGGCTTCACCATCGACGGATTGGTGCGAGCCCTGATCGGCATCGCGCTGTTCGCCGGCGCGTACCAGGCCGAAGTCATCCGCGGCGGGCTGCAGGCAATCCCGCGCGGGCAGGGCGAGGCCGCCAGCGCGCTCGGGCTGTCCTGGAGCAAGACCACGGCGCTGATCGTGATGCCGCAGGCGCTGCGCCATGTCATTCCCGGTCTCGTCAACAGCTTCATCGCGCTGTTCAAGGACACCTCGCTGGTCTCGATCGTCGCGCTGTTCGACCTGCTAGGGCAACTGCGTGCCTCATTCTCCGATCCGGCCTGGGCGACGTCCACGACGCTGTTCACCGGCTTCGCCTTCACCGGCATCATCTATTTCATCTTCTGCTTCGGGATGTCGCGTTACTCGCTGTTCGTCGAGAACCGGCTGAATGCCCATCGTCGCAACTGAGACCAGGACCATGACCGCAAACTCGATCGTCGCCATCAGCGCCCTGAACAAGTGGTACGGCGAATTCCACGTGCTGCGCGACATCAACCTCGAGGTCGCCAAGGGCGAGCGTATCGTGATCTGCGGCCCCTCCGGCTCGGGCAAATCCACGCTGATCCGCTGCATCAATGCGCTGGAGGAGTTTCAGGAGGGCCACATCGTCGTCGAGGGTATCGAACTCGGCCCGAACCTGCGGCGTGTCGACGAGGTCCGCCGCGAGGTCGGCATGGTGTTCCAGAGCTTCAACCTGTTTCCGCATCTGACCGTGCTGGAGAACTGCACGCTGGCGCCGATCTGGGTGCGCAACATCCCGAAAAAGGACGCCGAGGCGACCGCGATGAAGTTTCTGGAGCGGGTCAAGATCCCGCACCAGGCCAACAAATATCCGGGCCAGATGTCCGGCGGCCAGCAGCAGCGCGTCGCGATCGCGCGCGCGCTCACCATGAACCCGAAGGTGATGTTGTTCGACGAGCCGACCTCGGCGCTCGACCCCGAAATGGTCAAGGAAGTGCTCGACACCATGGTCGACCTCGCCAAAGAAGGCATGACCATGCTGGTGGTCACCCACGAGATGGGCTTTGCCCGCGAAGTCGCCAACCGCGTCGTGTTCATGGACGCGGGCCAGGTGATCGAGTCCAACACGCCGCAGGAGTTTTTCGCCAATCCGCAACATGCGCGGACCAAGCTGTTCCTGAGCCAGATCTTGCGCCATTAGAAATCGTCGTTTCGGGGCGCGTGAAACGCGAACCCGGAACCTCGAGATTCCGGGTTCGATGCTGCGCATCGCCCCGGAATGACCGATGATCAGCTCACACCTTCTCGAACGGCAGGTCGATCTTCGGGCGGCGCTCCAGCCATTCCGGCACCGGCAGGTTCTTCGAGCGCATGAACGCCGGATTGTACAGTTTTGACTGATAGCGGTTGCCGGCATCGCACAGAACGGTGACGATGGTCTTGCCGGGGCCGAGCTGCTTCGCGAGCTTGATGGCGCCGGCGACGTTGATACCGGCTGATCCGCCGAGGCACAGCCCCTCGTGCTGCACCAGATCGAACAGCACCCTGATGGCTTCCTCGTCCGAAACCAGGAAGGCGTCGTCGACCTTGGCGGTCTCGATGACGGGGGTGACGCGTCCGAGCCCGATGCCTTCGGTGATCGAGTCGCCCGGCGTGGACTTGGCCGTCCCGTGCTTGAACAGATTATACATCGCAAAGCCGTGCGGGTCGGCGCAGGCGTTGACGATGCCCGGGTGCTTCTCCTTCAGGAAGCGGCTGGTGCCGGCCAGCGTGCCGCCGGTGCCGACGGCGCAGATGAAGCCGTCGATCTTGCCGCCGGTCTGCTCCCAGATTTCCGGTCCGGAGGCCTCGTAGTGCGCCTTGGCGTTGTCGAGGTTATTCCACTGGTCGGCGAACAGCACGCCGTTCGGCTCGGTCTTGCGCAACTGGGCGGCCAGGCGCCGGCCGACATGCTGGTAGTTGTTGGGATTGGAGTAAGGCAGCTGCGGCACCTCGAGCAGCTCCGCGCCGCACAGCCGCAGCATGTCCTTCTTTTCCTGGCTCTGGGTTTCCGGGATCAGGATCAGCGTGCGATAACCGCGGGCGCTGGCAACCACCGCGAGGCCAATGCCGGTATTGCCGGCGGTCGCTTCCACCACGAGGCCGCCGGGCTTGAGGTCGCCGCGCTTCTCGGCCTCCAAAATCATCCATTTGCCGGCGCGGTCCTTGACCGACTGGCCCGGATTCATGAATTCGGCCTTGCCAAGAATGGTGCAGCCGGTTTCCTCGGAAGCGCGCTTGAGTTTGATCAGCGGCGTGTTGCCGATCGCGTCGATGACGTCGTTGCGGAAGGCCATGGTTTCAAGAATGCCAGTTTGTTGCCCATGACGACCCTAAAGGACGCCTGCAAAGCATACAAGCCAGCCAAGAAACCGGGCAGTCAGCCGGATTTGGCGAATACGACCTGCCGCACGTCGATGTTTCCGGAGAGGAACCCGGCCTCGCAATAGGCGAGATAATATTCCCATAGCCGCCGGAAGCGGTCGTCGAAGCCCGACGGTGTCAGACTGGGCCAGGCCGCGCGGAAATTGCTTCGCCAGATCGCAAGCGTCCTGGCATAATCTTGCCCAAAAATGCGCTCGCGAATGACGGGGACACCAAAACGCTCGCCGAGGGTCTTCAGGATCTGAGGTGATGGCAGCATGCCGCCGGGAAAGACGTAACGCTGAATGAAGTCGACCTCGCGGCGGTAGGCCTGGAACAGGCTGTCCTGGATGGTGATGGCCTGGATGCCGGCGAGTCCTCCGGGCAGCAACCTGTCGCGCAACTGTGAGAAATATTTCGGCCAGAACTGCTCGCCGACCGCCTCGATCATCTCGATCGAGGCGATGCGGTCGTAGCGGTCGCGCTCGTCGCGATAGTCCTGCAGCCGGATCTCCACGCGGTCGCCGAGGCCCGCATCGTGGATGCGCGCCTGCGCGAAGTCGCGCTGTTCCTTGCTGATGGTGAGGCCGACGACCCTGGCGCCGTAGGTTTTGGCGGCATATTCAGCAAAGCCGCCCCATCCGCAGCCGATCTCCAGCAGTTTTTGGCCGGGCCGCAGATCGATGGCCTCGGCGAGCCGGCGATATTTGTTGTGCTGGGCAGCAGTCAGGTCAGCCGTGCCGTCCTCGAACAAGCCGGAGGAGTAAGTCATGCTGGGATCGAGCCACGCCGAATAGAACGCGTTGCCGATGTCGTAATGCGCATAGATATTGCGACGGGCCTGCCGCCTGGTGTTGCGGTTGAGCCAGTGCCGGATCGCCTGGAACGCGCGCGCGAGCGGACTGCCGACCAGCTTTGTCTGCATCCAGTCCTGGTTGACGCAGAACAGATAGAGGAATTGCGTGAGGTCGGGCGTGTCCCACTCGCCGCTCAAATAGGCTTCGGCGATGCCGATATCGCCGCCGCGCAGCAGCCGCGAGGCAAAGCCGTAGTCGTAGATCTTCATCACGGCGGCGGGGCCTGGCCCGTTGCCACCAAGGCGGACCGTGCGGCCGTCGGCCAGGATGACATCCAGCGTGCCATTCTGCAGCAGTGAGCCGAAACCCAGCGCCAACCGGACCAGGCGGGGCAACTCCGGCAACAACGCGTCTACGGTTTCCGATGTGACCGAAATCAACTCGGACATTTGCAATCCACCGAACGGAAGTCCACCCGGCCTCGCCTGGTCGATCGACCTGCTTTAATTCCTGGCACGCGTGGACAACTCTGCCGGAGTATAATCGTTGCCTTTCCGGGTCGCCAAGCCGGTATTGTGGGCTGGGGCGTGCCGAGGCACGAGGCGCGCGCCTTTCAGCCACAGCCGCAGTGCCTCCCAATGGATCGCCGCCATGATCTTGAGCGTGACCAGAGGCAGTCCGAAGAACACCCGCAGCAGCGCCTTGCTGTTGAGTTCGCGCCGGCTGCCATTGAAAGTTGCGGCGAGCAGGGGCCCCTCGCGGTCGGTTTCCAGAATGCGCAGTTGCACCCGCTCCGCTGGTGGCCGTACGCGAAAATGGTAACGCATCGCCATCTCGATGAACGGCGAGACGTAGAACGATTTATCCTGCTGCTGCCGGACGCCGGCCTGGCTGATCTCGCCCGATGACACCGGCAGGACGTAAGGATGGATCTCGCCAAAGGTGTTGCGCACCTCGTAGATCAGCAATGCCAGTTCGCCATCGGCGCGATGGCAAAAATACACCGACAACGGGTTGAAGGTGTATCCAAGCAGGCGGGGATAGCAGAGCAGCAGCACCCGACCGCCCGTGAGGTCGATACCCCGCTCGGCCGCGCAGCTTTGCGCATAGGCACGCAGCGACGTTCCGTCCCGTGCGCCGTGATCGGATTCCCGGAAGCTGTAGAGCGCCGCGCGGTTGATGCCGAACAGCGGCGATTGCCGGTCGGCTTCCGCCAGCCGGTCAAGGTCAACGAGCAGGCTCATCACCCGATAGCTGAAGCGATGGCCCATCGGCTTCAGCCGCGCATGCATGACGTCGCCGACATAGAGCGCGGCGGCGTCCGGGAGCGGGGCGTGCGTTTCAGGCATGGTTATTCCGCCGCTTCGGCCAGCACCTGCGCGGCCTGCCGCCATGGCGCGACCGCACCCAGCGCCTCGGCGACGGCCAGGCCCGACCGTAACCCGTCTTCGTGGAAACCGTATCCGGTCCACGCGCCGCAGAACCAGGTGTGACGCTTGCCCTGGATCTCGGGCAGGCGCTTCTGCGCCGCGAAGGCGGCGGCGTTGTATTGCGGATGTTCGCACTCAAACTTGCCGAACGTCAGCGCGGGATCAGGTTCGACCGGAGGATTGAGGCTGACGAACAGCGGCTTGTCGCGATCGATGCCCTGCAACTCGTTCATCCAGTAGGTGACGGAGACGTCGTTGTCGAAGTGCTGCTGGCGCGGCCAGCGCAGGAAATTCCACGCCGCCCAGGCGCGCCGGCGCTTTGGCATCAGCGCCGGATCACGATGCAGGTAGACTGTGTTAGGGGAATAGCCGATCGCGCCCAGAATGCCCCGCTCCCGCTCGTCGGCATCGGACAGCATCGCCAGCGCCTGGTCGCTGTGGGACGCGATCACGACATGATCGTAGCTCTCGCGATGGCCTTGGCTGTCACGGATGACGACGCCATGCGGCGTACGCTCGATGGCGGTGACGGCGCAGCCCAGCCTGATCCGGTCGCGGAACGAGGCCGTGAGCTTCTCGACATAGGTGCGGCTGCCACCCTTCACGGTGCGCCAGACCGGGCGGTCGTATTGCAAGAGGCGATGGTTGGCGAAGAAGGCGACGAAATTCTCCGCCGGGAAATCCAGCATTTCGCGCGACGGGGCCGACCAGATCGCCGCGCCCATCGGCGCGAGGTAGTCGGTCAACAGCCGTGGCGCAAAATGGCGGTTGCGGAAATACTCGCCAAGCGTCAATCCAGCGAGTCGTCCGGCGGCGTAATCGGCGATGCTCTGCTCGTTGAAGGTCAGGATGTCGCGCAGCATCCAGAGGTAGGAGGGCGACAGCAGGTTGCGCGGCTGCGCGAAAAGTCCACGCGCGGTCTCGAACCAGGTGTTGCCGCCGCCGCGCCATTCGAAGCGGCCGGTGTCCGCCGTGACGGCAAAGCTCATGCAACTGTCCACGGTTTCCACGCCGAGATGGGCGAACAGCGCCGTCAGGTCCGGATAGTTCAGCTCGTTATAGACGATGAATCCGACATCGACCGCGACGGGCGTGCCGTCGTAATCGATGCTCACGGTATGGCTGTGGCCGCCCGGCCTGAGTTCGCGGTCGTAGACGGCGACCGAATAATGATTCGACAAGGTCCAGGCCGCGGCATTGCCACTGATTCCCGTCCCGACTACCGCAACCCGCATTTTTGGCCCTCCACAGCACATCGAAAGATACGGCAGGCAGTTCCCGGGGTTTCAAGCCGCCCAGGGACGCGGCCTGGACGGCGATAAGAGGGCTGATTCGGGCGATCAGAACAGGGGAAAAGCTGGATGAAATCTTCGTAAGCTTTCAGCGGCGTCGCGCGGCCGTGGATGGTTCAAAACCCTATGAAACAAGCGGCTTGCAGTATATTCGGTGGTTGTTTTCGATCTCGGATCGCCCTCGGACGCATGCTCGCGCGGGGCTGTCCGCGTCCCGATCGCACCGCTAGTATCGCATCGGTTCCAACGGAAGCATCACCCCGTGAGTGCGACGCAGAAACTGAGCATGAGCGTGAGTCGGACGCCGGGCCGGGATTGGCCCGGTGGAGAACGGGTGTGACCGATCGGATCGCAATCGCGGCGCTTTGGGGCTGGTCGGCAGGGTGTCGCGGTGGCGTGCGACTGGTGCGATCGCTCGCCGTGCTCGGCCTCGCCGCCAGCTCAACGGGCTGCCTGCTGACCAAGGACCTGCCCGATCCCGCGCTCGACATTCCCGACCGCTACCAGGCGGCGGCGCGGCCTTCGAAGGCCGCCGACGCACCGCCGACGCTCGACTGGTGGCGCGGCTTCCGCTCGCGGGAGCTCACGGGGCTGATGGAGGAGGCGCAGACCGTCAACCTCGACATCGCGGCCGCCACCGCGCGGTTCAGGCAGGCCGACGCGCAGGCGCGGATATCAGGCGCGGCGCTGCTGCCCAGCCTCAGCGGCACGGGGCAGGAAACCTATTCGCGCACCTCCGGGTCCAGCTCCAGCGGCCTGACCAATGGCGGCCGCGAGGTGGTGAACTACTCGTCGTCGCTGAGCGCCAGTTATGAGCTGGATTTCTGGGGCAAGAACCGCGACGCCGCGCAGGCCGCCGAAGAAACCGCGGTCGCCAACCGGTTCGACCGGGATGTGGTGGCGCTCACCACCTTGACGACGGTGGCCAATGCCTATTTCCAGGTGCTCGCGGCGCAGGACCGGCTGAGGACAGCGCAGCGCAATATCGCCAGCGCCACCCGCATTCTGGATGCGATCAGGCAACGGTTGCAGGCCGGCACCGGCAACGATCTCGACCTTGCCCAGCAGGAGAGCGTGCTCGCCAACCAGCGCGCGCTGGTGCCGCCGCTGCGCCAGACGCTCGACCAGAACAGGAACGCGCTCGCGACCCTGGTATCGCGGCCACCGGAAGCGGTGCGGGTCAGCGGCGGATCGCTGAGCCAGATCGCGGTGCCGCGCGTGACGCCCGGCCTGCCGTCGGAATTGCTGACGCAGCGCCCGGACATCAGGCGCCAGGAAGCGCAACTCGCTTCGGCGACCGCCAACGTCGGCAGCGCCCGCGCGCAGTTCTTTCCGAGCATCCAGCTGACGGGGCAGGGCGGCTACCAGAGCCAGGCGCTGAGCTCGCTGTTCCAGCCGCACGCGGCGTTCTTCAGCATGGTCGGCAGCCTGACCCAGCCGATCTTCGACGGCGGCAGGATCCTCGGCAATTTCGAACTGACCAAAGCGCGGCAAGACGAGTTGCTGCAGACCTATCGAAAGACGGTGGTGCAGGCCTTTGCAGACGTCGACAACGCGCTGTATTCGATCCGGCAGACCACCGAAAAGCTGCGCCTGCAGCGCGAGGTGGTGGCGGCGTCGCGGCGGGCGTTTCAATTGTCCGAGCAGCAGCTGCGCGCCGGCACCGCCGACATCGTGACCGTGCTGAATACGCAGCTGACCTTGTTCCAGGCCGAGGACGCGCTGTCGCAAGCCGAACTCGCCAGGCTGCTTGCGATCGTCAGTCTCTATCAGGCACTGGGGGGCGGCTGGGAGCCCCGAATGGAAAGGGCGGCCGATGCTCTTTAAGCCGGAAGCGGACGACGCAAAGACGGCAGGCAAGCGCGTCCGGCGCGGCATCAGCCGGCGGATGGTGTCGCTGACGATCACGCTGTTGATCCTCGGCGGCCTTGGCTATCTCGGCTGGAACGCGTTCCAGCAGAAGCAGGCCGGCCGCGGCGGGCCCGGCGCGCGGCCGGACCTGCCCGTGCCGGTGCTGGCGGCAACGCCCCGCACGCAGGACGTCCCGGTCTATCTCGACGCGGTCGGCTCGGTTCGCGCGCTCAACACGGTGACGGTGCGCGCCCAGGTCGACGGCAAGCTGATCAAGGTGAATTTCGTCGAAGGCCAGGACGTCAAGCAGGGCGACGTGCTCGGCGAGATCGATCCGGTGATCTATCAGGCGCAATACGACCAGGCCGTTGCCAAGAAGGCGCAGGACGAGGCGCTGCTCGCCAACCAGAAGCTCGATCTGGCGCGCTACCAGCAACTCGCGGCATCCAACGCCGGCTCCAAGCAGCAGGCCGATACGCAGCGGGCCGTGGTGGCGCAGCAGGAAGCCCTGATCAACGCCGACCAGGCGGCGATCGACAACGCGAAGGCGACGCTTGGCTACACCAAGATCATCGCGCCGCTGTCGGGCCGTGCCGGCCTGCGCCAGGTCGACCAGGGCAACATCATCCGCGCGTCGGATACGACCGGCCTCGTCATCATCACCCAGTTGCAGCCGATCGCGGTGCAATTCAGCCTGCCGCAGCAGCAGATCGTGCGGGTCAACGCCGCCGCCGCCCGGGGCGCGCTGGCGGTCGACGTGTTCGGCAATGACGGGGTCACCGTCGTCGATACCGGGACGCTGAAGGGGATCGACAACCAGGTCGATCCGACCACCGGCACGCTGAAGCTGAAGGCCGAATTTCCCAACGGAAAATTCCAGCTCTGGCCCGGACAGTTTGTCAACGTGCGGCTCAAGGTCGAAACGCTCGAGAAGGCGATCGTGGTGCCGACCTCGGCGGTGCAGCGCGGACCGGCCGGTACGTTCAGCTATGTGATCGGCGCGGACAATGTCGCGACCGCCAAGCCGGTCGTGGTGACGCAGCAGAACGAGAACGACGCGGTGATCGCCAGCGGGTTGACGACGTCCGACCGCGTCGTGACCACCGGCTTCGCCAATCTGTCCGACGGCGCGAAAGTCCTGATCGGCACCGACGATCGCGCGCCATCGGCCGATCTGGCGCCGCGCAAGCGCAGCCGGAGCCCAGACGCCAAAGGCGCGCAGCCCGCCGAAGGCCAGGGCAAGGACGGCCAGGGCAAGGAAGGCCGCGGCAAGCGCGGCGAGGGCGACCAGAAGGGGCAGACCGGACCCGCGCCGGCGGCGAAATGAGGCCGCGTCCATGAGCGTCTCCGAGCCGTTCATCCGTCGGCCGATCGCGACCTCGCTGCTTGGGATCGCGCTGACGATCGGCGGTGCGCTTGGCTATTGGGCGCTGCCGGTCTCGGCGCTGCCGCAGGTCGATTTCCCGACCGTGCAGGTGACGACGCAACTGCCCGGCGCCAGCCCCGACGTGATCGCCTCGCTGATCACCGCGCCGCTGGAGCGCCAGCTCGGGCAGATCCCGTCGATGTCCTCGATGCAGTCGACATCGTCGTTCGGCGTCAGCCAGATCTCGCTGCAGTTCGACCTCAACCGCGACATCGACGGCGCCACTCAGGACGTGCAGGCCGCGATCAATGCCGCGGCCGGCATCCTGCCTAAGAACCTGCCTTATCCGCCGACCTACGCCAAGGTGAATCCGGCCGATGCGCCGGTGCTGACGCTGGCCTTGACGTCGGAGACGATTTCGCTGCGCGCCATGAGCGATATCGCCGACACGATCCTGGGCCAGCGGCTCAGCCAGATCTCCGGCGTGGGGCGCGTCGCGATCCTCGGCGGGCTGAAGCCCGCGGTGCGGGTGCAGGCGGACCTCGCCCGGCTGGCGGCCTACGGCATCTCGATGGAGGATCTGCGCAGCGCCATCGCCGGCGCCAATGTCTCGGGGCCGAAGGGATCGCTCGACGGCGCGCAGCAGGCCTACACCATCGCCGCCAACGACCAGATCGCGGCGGCGGAGGCCTACAAGCCGATCATCATCGCCTATCGCAACGGTTCCCCGGTCACCATCGGCGACGTCGCCATCATCATCGACGGGCTGGAGAACGACCGCACCGGCGGCTGGTACCAGGGCACGCCGGCGGTCATCATCGACATCCAGCGGCAGCCCGGCGCCAACGTGATCGAGGTGGTGCGGCAGATCCGGGCGGAAATCCCAAAAGTCCAGCGCGCGATCCCGGCCGGCGTGAATCTCACCGTCGTATCCGACCGCACCGTCACGATTCGCGCGTCCGTCCGCGACGTGCAGTTCACGCTGATCCTGTCGGTGGTGCTGGTGACGCTGGTGGTGCTGTTGTTCCTGCGGTCGCTGCGCGCGACGCTGATCGCGGGCGTGGCGCTGCCGCTGTCGCTGATCACCAGTTTCGGGATCATGTATTTTGCCGGCTTTTCGCTCGACAATCTGTCGCTGATGGCACTGACCATCGGCACCGGCTTCGTGGTCGACGACGCTATCGTGATGATCGAGAACATCGTCCGTCACATGGAAAACGGCGAGTCGGTGATGGAAGCCTCGTTGAAGGGCGCCAGCGAGATCGGCTTCACGGTGATTTCGCTCACCGTGTCGCTGATCGCCGTGTTCATCCCGCTGCTGTTCATGTCCGGGCTGGTCGGCCGCATGTTCCGCGAGTTCGCGCTGACCCTGACGATCGCGGTCGTCACGTCGGCGATCGTCTCGCTGACGCTGACGCCGATGATGTGTTCGCGGCTGCTCAAACATCTCGGGGACGAGATGACGGTGCCGGGGCTCGCCGCGGTCAGCCGCTTCATCGACCGCACGGTCGAGGCCTACCATCGCACGTTGCTGGTGGTGTTGCGGCACCAGCGCGCGACGCTGGTCGTGACGTTCCTGACCATCGTGGCCACGCTCGTGATGTACGTGATCGCGCCGAAAGGATTCTTGCCGCTGCAGGACACCGCCTCGATCACGGCGGTCACCGAGGCCGGCGCCGACGTCTCCTTTGCCGAGATGCAGAGCCGGCAGGCGGCGGCCGCCGCCGCGATCCAGGCCGATCCTGACGTCGTCGGCGTGGTCTCGGTGATCGGCGCCGGCTCGGTCAACCCGACCACCAATGTCGGGCGGCTCGTCATGACGCTGCGACCGCGCGGCGAGCGGCGCGACGACATTTCCGTGGTGGTCGACCGGCTGAAGCAGCGCACCGCGTCGATCCCCGGCATGACCATCTATTTCCAGCCGGTGCAGGACGTGCAGATTTCGACCCAGTCGAGCCGCTCGCAGTACCAGTATACGCTGACCGGCACCGACGCCGCGCAGGTGTCGCTGTGGGCGCAGAAGCTCGTCGCCGAGATGCGGCGCGACCCGGTGTTCCGCGACGTGTCCTCGGAAGCGCAGGAAGGCGGCCTGCGCGCCGCGCTGAACATCGACCGGCAGCGCGCCGGCCAGGTCGGCGTCAGCCTGCAGGCGGTCAACGACACGCTGAACGACGCCTTTGCACAGCGGCAGATTTCCACCATCTACGGCCAGGCCAATCAGTATCGCGTGGTGCTGGAGGCGATGCCGGTCTACCAGAAGGATCCCTCGATCCTGTCAAAGCTTTATCTGCCGGGTGCGGCGAGCGCGACCAGCGGTACGCCCAATGCACAGGTGCCGCTGTCGGCGGTGGCGACGCTGACCCGCACCACGGCGCCGCTGGCGATCTCGCATCTGGCGCAATTCCCGGCGGTCTCGCTCAGCTTCAACCTCGCGCCCGGCGAGGCGCTGGGCGACGCGGTCGAGGCGGTGAAGAAGATCGAGACCGGCATCGGCATGCCCGGCAGCATCGCCGGCGTCTATTCCGGCGACGCGGCCGAGTTCTCAAAGTCCCTTGCCGGGCAGCCCTGGCTGATCCTGGCGGCGATCGTCACGATCTACATCGTGCTCGGCGTGCTCTATGAGAGCTACATCCACCCGATCACCATTCTCTCGACGCTGCCGTCCGCCGGCGTTGGCGCCATATTGGCGCTGATGCTGTGCGGGCAGGACCTGTCGGTGATCGGCCTGATCGGCATCATCCTCTTGATGGGCATCGTCAAGAAGAACGCGATCATGATGATCGATTTCGCGCTGGAGGCGGAGCGGCATCAGGGCATGTCGCCCAGTGAAGCGATCGTGCAGGCCTGCCTGCTGCGGTTCCGGCCGATCATGATGACGACGCTGGCGGCATTGTTCGGAGCGCTACCGCTGGCGATCGAGAGCGGCACCGGCGCCGAACTGCGGTTTCCGCTCGGTATCTCGATCATCGGCGGCCTGTTGCTGAGCCAGCTGCTGACGCTCTATACGACGCCGGTGATCTATCTCGCGCTCGACCGGCTCAACCGAAAGATCGAGAGGGCGGTGCCCGACCCCGGGCCGCCGGGACCGACGGTCGCCGGCGCCACCGAGGGGATGCAGTAGATGCCGTCGATCTCGGAGCCCTTCATCCGCAGGCCGGTCGGCACCACGCTGCTGGCGATCGGGCTCTTTCTGGTCGGCATCGTGGCCTATGTCTTCCTGCCGGTTTCGTCGGTGCCCAACATCGATTTCCCGATGATCCGGGTTTCGGCGACGCGCCCGGGCGCCGATCCGTCCGTGATGGCGGCGACCGTGGCGGCACCGCTGGAGCGGCGGCTGGGCCAGATCGCCGGGATCGAGCAGATCACCTCGACCAGCTCGCTCGGCACCACCAGCATCCAGCTTCAGTTCGCGATCGGCCGCGATATCGACCGAGCGGCGCGCGACGTGCAGGCCGCGATCAACGCCTCGCTGTCGGACCTGCCGAGCGACCTGCCGTCGCTGCCGCGGTTCCGGAAAGCCAATCCCGCCGCAGCACCCGTATTCGTGCTGGCGCTGACCTCGAAAACGCTGACGACGAGTGCGATGTATGACGTCGCCGACACCGTGATCGCGCAGCGCATTTCGCAGGTGCCCGGGGTGGGCGAGGTCATCGTGTCCGGCGCCGACCAGCCGGCGGTGCGGATCGCGCTCAACCCGGTGGCACTGTCGAACGCCGGGATTGCGACCGACGACGTGCGGCTTGCGATCATCAACGCCAATCCGCTGGGGCCGGTCGGAATCTTCGACGGCTCCCGGCAGAGCGAGACCATCTCGACCAACAAGCAGATGCGCACCGCCGCCGAATTCCGCGACATCATCATCAAGAGTTCGTCGGGCAATTTCGTCCGCCTCGCCGATGTCGCCGAGGTTGAGGATTCCGTGCGCAACAGCCGCTCGATCGCCTGGTTCAACAAACAGCCCGCGGTGCTGATCCAGATCACCAAGCAGGGCGACGCCAATGTGATCGACACCGTGGACCGGGTGCGGGCGCTCATCCCGGAACTGAAGCAATGGCTGCCGGGCGGCGTCGAGATTTCGACGCTGGTCGACCGTACCGGGACCATCCGCGCCAGCGTGCTCGACATGCAGTACACGCTGCTGGCGACCGCCGTCCTGGTCATGGTGGTCGTGTTCGTGTTCCTGCGCCGGATGACGCCGACGATCGCCGCCGGCGTCTCGGTGCCGCTGGCGCTGGCCGGCACCTGTGCGGGGATGTGGCTGGCCGGGTTCTCGATCGACAATCTGTCGCTGATGGCGCTCGCGATTTCGGTCGGCTTCGTCGTCGACGACGCCATCGTGATGATCGAGAACATGTACCGCAACCTCGAGCACGGCATGGCGCCGTACCCGGCCGCGCTCGACGGCGCCAGGCAGATCGGCTTCACGGTGGTGTCGATCTCGCTCTCGCTGATCGCGGCCTTCACGCCGCTGATCTTCATGGACGGCATCGTCGGCCGCCTGTTGCGCGAATTCTCGCTGACGCTGACCTTCGCCATCCTGGTATCGACCGTGGTGTCGCTGACGGTCACACCGATGATCTGCGCGCATTACATCAAGGAGGCGACGTCGGATCGTGCGACCTGGTTCGATCGCGTCATCGAGGGTTCGCTGTCACGCATCGTTGCGTTCTACGCCTGGACGCTGCGGGCAGTGCTGGGTTTTCCGCTGCTGACGCTACTGGTGTTCTTTGCGACCATCGCGCTCACGGTCGTGCTCTACGTCAAGACGCCCAAGGGCTATTTCCCCACCGACGACAGCGGCTTCGTGATCGGCGCGACGCGCGCTTCGCCCGACACCTCGTTCCAGGCGATGCTGGGGCTGCAGCAGCAACTGGCCGATATCGTGATGGCCGATCCGGCGGTCGCCAGCATCGGCTCCTCGCTCGGCGGCAGCGCGGGGCCCGGCGGCGGCGGCTCCAACCGCGGCACCATGTTCATCAGCCTGAAGCCGCCGGAAGAGCGGGCGGGCATGTCGACGGCGCAGGTGATCGACCGGCTGCGCCGCAACCTGTACCGCGTCGCCGGCATCCGCCTGTTCATGTTCGCGGCCCAGGACATCCGCGCCGGCGGCCGGCAGAGCGATTCCGACTATCAGTATACGCTGTCGAGCACCGACCTCGAATTGCTGCAGAAGTGGGCGCCACTGGTCGCCAAGCGGATGGAGACCGTGGAGGGGATCACCGACATTTCCAGCGATCGCGACCCCGGCGGGTTGCAATTGTCCCTGCTGATCGACCGCAAGACCGCGTCCAGCCTCGGCGTGCGCGTCCAGGACATCGACAACGCGCTCAACAACGCGTTCGCGCAGCGGCAGATCTCGATCGTCTATACCCAGCGCAACCAGTACATGGTGGTGCTCGAGATCGATCCGAAGTTTCAGGCCGACCCCTCGAACCTGGAACGCATCTATGTGGCCGGCGCCGGCGACGCCCAGGTGCCGCTGTCGGCCGTGGTGCGCTACCAGCGCGGCCTGTCGCCGCTCGCGGTCTTCCACTCGCAATCGTTTCCCTCGACGACGGTCTCGTTCAATCTGATGCCCAACGTGCCGCTGGAGGTCGCCACCTCGAACATTCAGCGCGCGGTCGAGGAATTGCACATGCCGGAGGGTATCCGCGGCAGCTTCGACGGCAACGCCGGCGATTTCAACAGGACAAGCGGACGCCAGCCGCTGTTGATCCTCGGCGCGCTGGTGGCGATGTATATCGTGCTCGGCGTGCTCTATGAGAGCCTGGCGCATCCGATCACGATCATCTCGACCTTGCCCTCCGCCGGCCTCGGCGCGCTGCTGGCGCTGCAGGTGACCGATACGCCGCTGACGGTGATCGCCTTTGTCGGCATCATCCTGTTGATCGGCATCGTCAAGAAGAACGGCATCATGATGGTGGATTTTGCGCTCGATGCCGAACGGCACCGCGGCATGTCCTCGGCGGACGCGATCTTCGAAGCCTGCCGCGCGCGCTTCCGCCCCATCCTGATGACGACCATGGCAGCACTGTTCGCCGGTATCCCGCTCGTCATCGCCACCGGCCCCGGCACCGAGTTGCGCCGGCCGCTTGGCATCACCATCATTGGCGGATTGTTCGTGTCGCAGATTCTGACGCTTTACACCACGCCGGTGATCTATCTGCTGATCGACCGGCTGCGGCAGCGCTGGCGGCCGTCACCCCTGGCGGTGCCCGCGGATAGTTGAATTGCTGGCCACGAAGCGTATAGCGGGCCGATGACTGAACTCACCAAGCCGAAACCAGACGTCCCGGAAGAAGCCGCCCCGGAATGCCCGAAATGCGGCAAACCGCTGCCGCTCTGCATCTGCGACAGCGTCACGCCGATCGAAAGCGGGATAAAGCTCCTGATCCTGCAGCATCCGCAGGAGCAGGACCGGGCGCTCGGCACCGCACGGCTGACGGCGATGCACTTCAAGGATGCGGTGCTGAAGATCGGCCTGTCCTGGCCCAGCCTCTCCAAGGCGCTGGGGCGGAAGGTCGACGATCCCTCGCGCTGGGCGGTGCTGTATCTCGGCTCGGCGAAGGTCGCCGATCTCGATACCGACGCCGAGATCGTCGCGATCAACCGCAAGGGCGAGATCGAGCCGCACCAGCGCGCCATCCTCTCCGATATCGAGGGCGTCGTGCTGCTCGACGGCACCTGGAGCCAGGCCAAGGCGCTGTGGTGGCGCAATGCCTGGATGCTGAAGTGCCAGCGGGTCATCCTGGGACCGAAGCGGCCGTCGCGCTATGGCAAGCTCCGCAAGGAGCCGCGTGACGACGGCCTCTCGACCATCGAGGCGGCGGGTCTGCTGCTGGCCAGCCTCGAGAGGCGGCCGGAGATTGCGGAAACGCTCAATGCCAGTTTTGACCGCATGCTGGCGCGGTATCGGCAGGTGCAGGCCGAGAGGCCGGAGCTGGCGCCGAAGCCGAAGAAGCGGGATTGGCGGCGCAAAGGCGCCAAAGGCGCGAGGCCGCGCTCCAGCAAGGGGACGAGCGCCTGAAGCAGAACCAAGGCTTGCTCGGTTGCCTATCCCGGGCGGGGCGTATAAGAAGCGCCCCGATGGGGCCACGTGGCGGAGTGGTTACGCAACGGTCTGCAAAACCGTGTACACCAGTTCAATTCTGGTCGTGGCCTCCATCCATCATGCCGTGGCTTATGATCGATAGCTCAGGCCAATGTTGGCAAAGTCCGGGCTCGCTCAGCAGACGGCGTACCAGCCCTCGGGGAACGGCACCAGCGGCCACTTGACCCCGTTGTCGTTGGCGGCTCGCGGCGACGAATAAAGGCGCTGGGTCTGGACCACGAAATCATCCTCCGGGGCTGTCGCAATGGCTGTTCCGACGGCTTCCAGCATCAAATCGTACTCAACTTCACTCATCGCGCCCTCCGGGGTTTCCGGATGCGATGGTCGCAAATCGATTTTGTTTCCAGATTGCGCGGATCGTTCGAATTTTAACGATCCGGCCCCGGCGCCGAAGCTGGTTACTGAAGTGTTGAGTTCCCCACCTCAGCCTAACGCCGCCCGTCGGGCGGCAAATGTGAGAGAAATCACGTTTCGCAAAATTTAGTTCGGCTATCCGCGGATGACCGTCTGCCTTCGAGGGCGGACATCATCCAGGGGAGAAGCGGCGATGAAGGCAAGGCTTGCAGCATGTGCGGAAGTTCTGTTTCGATCCCGTCGGGCGTCCGGCGCCGGCTTTCTGTTGGGCCCGTTGCTCGTTCTGGTCGCGAGCGGCCCGGCGCTGGCCCAGGGCACCCCTGAACAGCGCAAGGCCTGCACCCCCGATGTCTATCGGCTCTGCGCCGGCGAGATCCCGAACGTCCGCGCCATCACCGCCTGCCTGCGCCGGCAGAGGGCGAGCCTGAGCCCGAGCTGCGCCGCGATATTTCCGCAGTAAGTTCGGCCGCGCGACCGCAGGTGAGGGCGGCCGCTTGTGGTGGCATTCGATCGGCTAGCGCCGCCACGCGCCGTCGACTGACGTTGCTCCACGCCAAGGAATGACGCGTGGTCCTCCCGCGGACGTCACGCGTGAGTCGATCAGCGGCTGTTCCAAGTCACCATCCCGAGTCGGGTGAGCCGCACCGGTCCCGGGTTGCCGCTGCCCGGGTTCGGAAAAGCCAGCAAATCATTGGTGCGCCGGTCTTTCCGGCGACAATCGACGCGGTGGAAAAACCAGCGATTTGGTCCTTTGCAAGCCCGAGAGGCTTTGTTATACGCTCCCCGCTCGCGAACTTCAGTTCGCCTGTTCCTCGGTAGCTCAGCGGTAGAGCATTCGACTGTTAATCGAATGGTCGCTGGTTCGAATCCAGCCCGGGGAGCCAAATTCTTCGACCGAACGAGTTCCTCACCAGAATCAGGCCGCCGAGTCGCGCGCCAGGTCTCGCCGTGTCGTGGCCGGCGACCAGCCCTTGAGTTCGAATATGTGGGCTGGATGCGGGCGTTCGCCCGGCCGGCCAGCGCGATGGAAGCCGGCATGTTGCGTTTTATCGACGCATGTACCAAAGATGCGGCGGGTTTCAGCTCATGCGGCGGCCCACGCCGCCGCTCTCAGGGTCTCATCGCTCAGGGTCTCATCGCATGTCTGGTTTTGCGGCCGCGCGCCAAAATATGGTCGATGGTCAGGTACGTCCGAGCGACGTGACCGATGTTCGAATCCTCGACGCCATGCTGGCGGTGCCGCGGGAGGCTTTTGTTCCAGACAGCAAAAGGGCGCTGGCCTATCTGGACCTCGATCTCGATGTCGCCGAAGGCGGTGCGGAAAAGCGGTTTCTGATCAAGCCGGTGGTGCTGGCCAAGATGCTCCAGGCGGCCGAGATCAAGCCGGGCGAACGCGTCCTGGTGGTCGGCTGCGCCACCGGTTATTCGGTCGCCGTGATCGCCCGGCTCACGGCCGATGTCTGCGCCACCGAGAGCGACCCGGCGCTGGCGTCGAAAGCGCAGGCGATCCTGGCCGAAAACGGCTGCGCTGATGTAGCGGTCCGGCCCGCAGCCGCGGCCTATGGGGATGCGGGCAGGGGGCCTTACGACGTCATCGTGCTGAACGGCGCGACCGAGATCGTACCGGAGCAGCTTTACGGACAATTGCGCGGCGGTGGCCGCCTGGTGGGGGTTTTCGCGACGTCCCAGCCCGCGCGGGCCACCATCGTGACGGCCTCTCACGGTGAATTCGGTCACCGCGCATTGTTCGATGCGGCTGCCCCGGTGCTGCCTGGCATGGAACGCGCCCCGGCCTTCGTTTTCTAGCGTTTAAGCCCTTTCCGCGCCCCATATTCGCCCTTGATGGTCAGCTAAATCCTGTTCGAAATCAGAAGTGTGGCCCGATTGCCCCACGTAAAGAGTTTCATCAGCGTTTGCTTGCGGGGTGGTTCCGTCCAGCTTACGTGCGGACTAAGGTGAGCCGGGACTCACTTCGAGTGAAGCGGCGTCCGGCCTTTGATCATGCACGTGATTTGGGTCGGCGAATAAATGAATGGATTACCAGGGATGCGTGGGGTGAAGGTTATCACCGGGGCGGCGGCCTCGGCCCTTCTGATAATTGGTATGGGCCCGATGCCCGCCTTGGCCGATACGATCGAGGCCGCCTTGGTGCGCGCCTATCAGAACAACCCGCAGCTGAATGCCCAGCGCGCGCAGGTGCGGGTCACCGACGAAGGCGTGCCGCAGGCGCTGTCGGGCTACCGCCCGAAGGTCAATGTCACGGCGAGCGCGGGCTACCAGTACAGCGACAGCCTCACCAACACCACCGACCTCAACGTGGCGCGGCCGCCGCCGCTCAACGGCGCCAATCCGCCGCGCAGCGTCGGCGCCACCATCACGCAGACCCTGTTCAACGGCCAGCAGACCGCGAACAGGACCAGGGCCGCCGAGGGACAGGTCTCCGGCGCGCGCGAAGCGCTGCGGTTCATCGAGCAGAGCGTTCTGCTCAGCGCCGCCACGACCTACATGGACTACCTGCGCGATTCGGCGATCGTCGAGGTGCAGAAGAGTAACGTTCGCGTGCTGGAGCAGACGCTCAAGCAGACGCGCGACCGCTTCAACGTCGGCGAGGTGACCCGCACCGACGTGGCGCAATCGGAAGCGCAGCTTGCCGCCGGCCGGACGCAACTGCTGACGGCGGAAGCCAACCTGACGACGACGCGCTCGAACTTCCGCCGCATCATCGGCAACGAGCCGGAAAACCTCGCGCCGGGTTCGCCGGTCGATCGCTATTTGCCGTCGACGCTGTCGGCCGCGGTTGAACTCGGCCTGACTCAGCATCCGAACGTCACTGCGGCGATGTTCGGCATCGATGTCAGCTATCTCCAGGTCAAGGTCGCGGAAGGCGCCTTGTTGCCGACCGTCACGCTGCAGGCCTCTGTGCAGCAGACCTACGAACAGAGCCTGATCCAGTACCGCTCGTTCGGCGCGTCCGCGATCACGCAGGTCAACGTCCCGATCTACCAGGGCGGCGGCGAATATTCGCTGATCCGCCAGTCCAAGGAAACGCTGGCGCAGCAGCGCCTCGCGCTCGAGCAGACCCGCGACCAGGCTCGCGCCAACGTCGTGACGGCGTGGGGGCAACTCGTCGCCGGCAAGGCGCAGGTGTCCTCCGCGCAGGCCCAGGTGCAGGCGTCGGAAATCGCGCTGAACGGCGTGCGCGAGGAAGCCAAGGCCGGTCAGCGCACCACGCTCGACGTGCTCAACGCGCAGCAGGCACTGGTCAATGCGCGCGTCGCGCTGGTCACCGCGCAGCACGATCGCGTGGTGGCGTCCTATTCGGTGCTGGACAAGGTCGGACGGCTGTCGCCGCAGGTGCTCAACCTGCCGACCACGGTCTATGATCCGAGCGTGCACTATCATCAGGTACGCGACAGCTGGGCTGGCGTTCGTACGCCGGACGGCCGCTGATTTCAGAAGCCAGCGCTCGGCGCAGGAAGTAACCATTTTGCCGCCCGGCGCCTGCTGCGCCGGGCGCTTTGCTTGCAATCAATTGTGGCGATGACGTACCGTTTCCGGGGCGAGCTGAGCGATTCGTGGCCCGTGCCCGCATGATTGGCGGACGCGGGACAGGGCGCTTTGAGGGGAGCAGCACCCGCGTGCGACGCCGCGGGCGGGCTTTGATCTGGGGACAAGTAGGGCTTGTGCGATGAAAATCCCGGCCCTCACATCCGGAACCGGCAATTCCTCCGTGGCTTTGGTATAAACTGGTTTCGATGTGGAGTCGGAGATGACGCAACCTGCAAAGGTCCAAGAGCCCTCGATGGAGGAGATTCTGGCGTCGATCCGTCGCATCATCGCCGATGATGAGGCGAAGCCTGCGGCTGCGGAAAAACCGGCAGGTCCGGCTGCCAAGCCCGTCATGAAGGATATCCCGCCATCGGCGATTGCGCCGGCGCCCAAACCCGCGCCCGCGCCGAAGCCGGCACCGCCGCCGGCCGCACCGGCGCCCGCGGCCGCCGCCAGCAACAACCAGGACGACATCGACGCGATGCTCGCGAGTCTCGATGCGGCGACGCCCGAGCCCGAGATCAGGCCGGCGGCGCCCGAGCCGGAGCCCGAGCCGGACGTGTTCGAACTCACCGATGAAATGGCGGTGCCGACGCCGCCGCCGGCCGCCAGCTTCAACAAGATCGATCCGCAGGACGATGTCGTTTTCACCGAGGCCAGGTCGCGCCGTTCGCCGGAGCCGCCGCTCGAGAGCGCGCCCGCGAGGCCGATTTTATCGCATTCGACCGTCTCGGCGGTGGAATCCGCCTTCAACTCGCTGGCCCATACCGTGCTCAGCAACAATGCGCGGACGCTGGAGGATCTGGTCAAGGAGATGCTGCGGCCGATGCTGAAGTCGTGGCTCGACGACAACCTGCCCGGCCTGGTGGAGCGCATCGTCAAGGCGGAGATCGAGCGGGTTTCCCGCGGCGGACGCTAGCAGTCGGGCACGCACGGGATGATTGGGCGCCTGGTGCGGGCGCGGATCGCTTCGGCGCGGCCTCCGACAAAAATTGCGAAAACAACCCCATGCAAAGTAGAATGGGCGCGCTTCGCAGCGCCTCGAATGTTGGTTTTCGGGATCGGGACAACCGGCCGCGGAAGCTTCCCTTTGCCCTGGACCGGCTTGTCGGTTGACTTGAGGCACCGTGGCGGCTTTCTAGCGGCATCGCCCGGCACCACACACCCCGGGCGGGCGCTACCACGTTGATTTAACTTGCATTCTTCGAACGACCCGGCGACGGGACCGGTTCGTGAACGCTCCCATCTTTCCGGTTGCAGTGCCATGATCGAGAAAAACTACCAGCCTGCCGATATCGAGAGCCGCATGTCCGCCATCTGGGAGGAGAGCGGCGCGTTCAAGGCCGGCCGCCCGGAACGCAAGGACGCCGCGCCGTATACGATCGTGATCCCGCCGCCCAACGTGACGGGCTCGCTGCACATGGGCCACGCGCTCAACAACACGCTGCAGGACATCCTGTGCCGCTTCGAGCGGATGCGCGGGCGCGATGTGCTGTGGCAACCCGGCACCGACCATGCCGGCATCGCGACCCAGATGGTGGTCGAGCGGCAGTTGATGGAGCGGCAGGAGCACCGGCGCGATCTCGGCCGCCAAGAATTCCTCGAACGCGTCTGGCGATGGAAGGCGGAGAGCGGCGGCACCATCGTCAACCAGCTGAAGCGGCTCGGCGCTTCCTGCGACTGGTCGCGCGAACGCTTCACGATGGATGAGGGCCTGTCGCGCGCCGTCATCAAGGTGTTCGTGCAGTTGCATCGCGAAGGGCTGATCTACAAGGACAAGCGGCTGGTCAATTGGGACACCAAGCTGATGACCGCGATCTCCGATCTCGAAGTGCTGCAGGTCGAGGTCAAGGGCAGCCTGTGGTATCTGCGCTATCCGATCGAGGGCAAGGTGTTCAGCCCCGACGATCCCTCGACATTTGTCGTGGTGGCGACGACGCGGCCCGAGACGATGCTCGGCGATACCGCGGTGGCGATCCATCCGGAGAACGAACGGATCGGGCACCTGATCGGCCAGCACGTCATCCTGCCGCTGGTCGGCCGCCGCATCCCTGTTATCGGCGACGACTACGCCGATCCCGAGAAAGGTTCGGGCGCCGTCAAGATCACGCCGGCGCACGATTTCAACGATTTCGAGGTCGGCAAGCGCCATGACCTGCCGCAGATCAACGTGTTCGATCGCGAAGGCTGTTTGGCGCTCAACGAGAACGAAGACTATCTGCGCGGGCTGCCGGAAGGCGCGCTGATGCTCGCGGAGGAACTGCACGGCGTCGATCGCTTCGCCGCGCGCAAGATCATCGTGGCGCGGCTGGAAGATTTCGGCTTCCTCGAAAAGATCGAGCCGAACACGCACATGGTGCCGCACGGCGACCGTTCCAACACGATGATCGAGCCGTATCTGACCGACCAGTGGTATGTCGACGCCAAGACCCTGGCGCAGCCCGCGATCGCCGCCGTCCGCTCGGGCGCGACGACATTCGTGCCGAAAAACTGGGAAAAGACCTATTTCGAGTGGATGGAGAACATCCAGCCCTGGTGCATCTCTCGCCAGCTCTGGTGGGGCCATCAGATCCCCGCCTGGTACGGCCCGGACGGCAAGGTGTTCGTTGCCGAAACGGAAGAGGAGGCCGTCGGCAACGCGCTTGGCTATTACGTCGAGCAGGAAGTGATCACGCCGGAGCAGGGCGCGGCGATGGCGCAGGATGCGTCGAAGCGCGAGGGTTTCATCACGCGCGACGAGGACGTGCTCGATACCTGGTTCTCCTCGGGACTGTGGCCGTTCTCGACGCTCGGCTGGCCCGACGAGACGCCGGAAGTGAAGCGCTATTATCCGACCAATGTGCTCGTCACCGGCTGGGACATCATCTTCTTCTGGGTCGCCCGCATGATGATGATGGGCATCCACTTCATGAAGGAGGCGCCGTTCTCGACCGTCTACATCCACCGCCTGGTGCGCGACGAGAAGGGCGCCAAGATGTCGAAGTCGAAAGGCAACGTCATCGACCCGCTCGGCGTGATCGACGAATACGGCGCCGACGCGCTGCGCTTTGCGCTGGCGCGCGGCGCGGCGCACAGCCACGACATCAAGCTGTCGTCGCAACTGGTCGAAACCAACCGCAATTTTGCGACCAAGCTGTGGAACGCCTGCCGCTTCGCCGAGATGAACGGTGCCGTCAAGCCGGACGGATTCGACCCGACCGCGGCGAAGGAAACGTTGAACCGCTGGATCGCGCATGAGACGTCGCGCGCCACCCGCGAAATCTCCGAAGCGATCGAGGACTACCGCTTCAACGATGCGGCGAATGCGATCTACCGCTTCGTCTGGAACGTCTATTGCGACTGGTATGTCGAACTCGCCAAGCCGGTGCTGACGGGCGAGGAGGGTGCGTCCAAGGCCGAGACCCGCGCCATGACCGCATGGGCGCGCGACGAGATTTTGAAGCTGCTGCATCCGTTCATGCCGTTCATCACCGAGGAGCTGTGGGCGGTGACGGCGAAACGCGATCGCCTGCTGGTGCTGGCGGAGTGGCCGCGCAAGCCCGGCGCGCTGACCAAGGAGCAGATCGCGGCGATGGCGATGGCCGGCCCCGGCGAGCCGCCGGCCGTACCGGTCATGGCCGCGCTGGATGCCAATGACTTCAGCGATCCCGCCGCCGAGGCGGAGATTGGCTGGGTGGTCGATCTGGTCACCGCCATCCGATCCGTGCGCTCGGAGATGAACATCCCGCCGGCCACCCTGATCCCCCTGGTGCTGGCGGGTGCATCGGCGGAAACGCAGGCCCGTGCGCAACGCTGGAGCGACACGATCAGGCGCCTGGCGCGGCTTTCCGACATTTCCTTCGCCGACCGCCCACCAGAAGGCGCGGTGCAGCTGCTCGTGCGTGGTGAGGTGGTAGCGCTGCCGCTCAAGGGCGTGATCGACCTCTCGGCGGAAAAGGCCCGGCTCGACAAGGAGATCGTCAAGGCCGAGGCCGACATCAAGCGCGTCGACGCCAAGCTCTCCAACGAGAAATTCGTGGCCAATGCGCCCGAGGAGATCGTCGAGGAAGAAAAGGAAAAGCGCGAGGCGGCGGTCGAGCGCAAGGCGAAGCTGCAGGAAGCGCTGGAGCGGCTGAGGCTGGCGTCGTGATCGAGGCGCTGCGCAGCGCCTTTCTTGCTCGCGAACCCGAAGCGGTGGCCGGGATGACGGATTGCGACAGGTAAGGGGCCACCTATGCTCGACCACGTCTCCATTACCGTATCTGACTTCGCCGGCGCCGAGCGCTTCTATGACGCCATCTTTCAGGCGCTGGGCGTCGTCAAGGTCGGCCGCAGCGACCGCTGGCTCGGCTACGGCGAACGGGCCGATGCGCAACATCCCGACCGCGTCTATATCGCCATCTATCGCGGCGACAGACCGGACCAAGCGGTCAGCCGGCACTGGTGCTTCAAGGCAGCATCGCGTGGCGCGGTCGATGCGTTCTGGCACGCAGGTCTCGCTGCCGGCGACACCGACGACGGGCCGCCGGGCCTGCGCCACTATCACGCCGCCTATTATGGGGCGTTTCTGCGTGATCCCGATGGCAACAAGGTCGAGACGGTCTGTCATCGGGAGCCGTAATCCGGTTCCACTTTCCGGGGGCATGCTTTAACTATCGGAATCTTCCCTCCGCCCGGGACAGGAATCTGGACATGTCGATGCTGACCCCGCATGGCGCATGCCTGCTGTGGAAGCCGGAATTGGTCTGGCTGAACGCCATTTCGGACGCCCTGCTCGCCGCCGCGTTTTTTGTCACCGCCTTTGTCCTCGGATACTTCTTGTGGAGGCGCCGCGATCTGACATTCCGTGCCGTGTTTGGAGCATTCGGCATTTTCGTTGCGGTCTGTGGCGTCACCCGGCTGCTCTCGATCCTCACCCTGTGGGTACCGGCCTACGAGGTCGAAGCCGCCACCAAAGGGGTGCTCGCGCTGCTGTCGCTTGGGATCGCCGCCGGGCTGCTGTTGTCGCTGCCGCGCATCCTGGTGCTGCCGTCCCGCACGCAACTTGCGCAAGCCAAGGCGGCGCTCGAGGAGGAAATCGAACACCGGCGCAAGGCCGAGGCCATGGTGCGGCGTTTCCAGGAGATCGAGGCCAACGAGGTCCGGGTCCGGCAGGCGCAGAAGATGGAAGCCATCGGCCAGCTCACCGGCGGCGTGGCGCACGACTTCAACAACATCCTGACCGTCATCACCGGCACCATCGAGATCCTCGCCGACGCGGTCAAGGATCGGCCGAACCTCGTCCAGATCACCGACATGATCGGCGCCGCCGCGTCGAGGGGCGCCGACCTGACCCGGCATCTGCTGGCGTTCTCGCGCCGGCAGCCGCTGCAGCCGCGCAACACCGACGTCAACGCCCTTGTGGTCGAGGCCGCGCGGTTGCTGCGGCCGACGCTCGGCGAGCAGGTCGAAATCGAATCGATGCTGTCGCACGACGCCGCGCCGGCGCTGATCGATCCCAGCCAGCTGTCGACCGCGATCCTCAATCTCGCGCTCAACGCGCGCGATGCGATGCCCGACGGCGGCAAGCTGACGCTCGAGACCAGGAACGTCGTGCTCGACGAGAGCTATCCGAGCATGAGCAGCGAGATCAGGCCAGGCAACTACGTCATGGTCGCGGTGAGCGACACCGGGCAGGGAATCCCCGGCAGTGTGCTCGACAAGGTGTTCGAGCCGTTCTTCACCACCAAGGACGTCGGCAAGGGAGCGGGGCTCGGTCTCAGCATGGTCTACGGCTTCGTGAAGCAGTCGAACGGCCACATCAGCATCTACAGCGAGGAAGGCCACGGCACCACCGTGAAGCTCTATCTTCCGGCGGCTTCGGGCCTCCCGGAGGCGCCGGATGCCGAGGTCAGCGCGGCAAGTACCGAACATGGCGACGAGTCCATTCTGATCGTCGAGGACGACGCGCTGGTCCGCGAATACGTCATGACGCAGATCGGTCGGTTCGGCTACCGCACCCTCGCGGCAGGGAACGCCGCCGAGGCGCTCGCGATCATCGACGGGCCCGAACATGTCGACCTGCTGTTCACCGACGTCATCATGCCCGGCGGGCTCAACGGCCGGCAGCTCGCGACCGAAGCGCAGAAGCGGCGCCCGAACCTCAAGGTGCTCTATACGTCAGGCTATACCGAGAACGCCATCGTCCATCATGGCCGGCTCGATGCCGGCGTGCTGCTGCTGCCGAAACCCTATCTGAGCGCCGATCTGGCTCGCATGATCCGCGCCGCGCTGGCGGCGTGACCTCTTTCGCGCGCGAGGGCACGGCATCGCGCCGCCGCGAATCCGGCGCCTTTCGCAAACCCGGTTCCAGTTTCCGCAGATCGTGCCGAGAGACTTGTTCATGCCGGTTGAATCGAAACGGGGCCCCGGATTCTCCGTTTTGACGCGTTTTCTTGACGCCAGGCGGTTTCCACTTCGCTGCGAAACGCTCTAATTTCGTGAAAACCAGCTTACTGCCCGGGAGATCTTCTGGTCATGTCGATGCTTACCCCGCATGGCGCGTGCTTGCTATGGCGGCCGGAACTGGTCTGGCTGAACGTCGTTTCCGACGCGCTGCTTGCCGTTGCCTTCTTTGTCACGGCGTTCGTCCTGGGATTCTTCGTGTGGCGGCGTCGCCGCGACGTGCTTTTCCGCGCTGTTTTCTGGATCTTCGCCGTCTTCGCGGCCCTGTGCGCGCTGACGCGCCTGCTTGCGATCCTCACGGTCTGGATGCCGGTCTACGACCTCGAGGGCCTCGTCAAGGGCGTGCTGGCGCTGGTATCGCTGGCGGTGACGGCGGCGCTGCTGCTGCTGCTGCCGAGGATCCTGGTGTTGCCGACGCGCGTTCAGCTCGCGCATGCCAATGCGGCGCTGGAGAGGGAAATCGAACACCGGCGCAAGGCCGAGGCCATGGTCCGGCGCTTTCAGGAGATCGAGGCCAACGAGGCGCGGGTCCGGCAGGCGCAGAAGATGGAAGCCATCGGACAACTCACCGGCGGGGTGGCGCACGACTTCAACAACATCCTGACCGTGATCACCGGCACCATCGAGATCCTCGCCGACGCGGTCAAGGATCGGCCGAACCTCGTCCAGATCACCGACATGATCGGCGCCGCCGCGTCGAGGGGCGCCGACCTGACCCGGCATCTGCTGGCGTTCTCGCGCCGGCAGCCGCTGCAGCCGCGCAACACCGACGTCAATGCCCTGGTGGTCGACGCCGCGCGGTTGCTGCGGCCGACGCTCGGCGAGCAGGTCGAAATCGAATCGATGCTGTCGCACGACGCCGCACCGGCACTGATCGATCCCAGCCAGCTGTCGACCGCGATCCTCAATCTCGCGCTCAACGCGCGCGATGCGATGCCCGAAGGCGGCAAGCTGACGCTCGAGACCAGGAACGTCGTGCTCGACGAGAGCTATCCGAGCATGAACAGCGAGATCAGGCCGGGCAACTACGTCATGGTCGCGGTGAGCGACACCGGGCAGGGAATCCCCGGCAGTGTGCTCGACAAGGTGTTCGAGCCGTTCTTCACCACCAAGGATGTCGGCAAGGGATCGGGGCTAGGGCTCAGTATGGTCTACGGCTTCGTCAAACAATCGAACGGCCACATCAGCATCTACAGCGAGGAAGGCCACGGCACCACGGTGAAGCTCTATCTGCCGGCCGCCACCGGCCTGCCGGAAGCGCTTTCCGCGGAGGCCGGCCCCTCCGGAACCGAGCATGGCGATGAATCCATCCTGATCGTCGAGGACGACGCGCTGGTCCGCGAATACGTCATGACGCAGATCGGTCGGTTCGGCTACCGCACCCTCGCGGCAGGGAACGCCGCCGAGGCGCTCGCGATCATCGACGGGCCCGAACATGTCGACCTGCTGTTCACCGACGTCATCATGCCCGGCGGGCTCAACGGCCGGCAGCTCGCGACCGAAGCGCAGAAGCGGCGCCCGAACCTCAAGGTGCTCTATACGTCAGGCTATACCGAGAACGCCATCGTCCATCATGGCCGGCTCGATGCCGGCGTGCTGCTGCTGCCGAAACCCTATCTGAGCGCCGATCTGGCTCGCATGATCCGCGCCGCGCTGGCGGCGTAGCGTCGGCCGTTCAAGGCATCGCGCGCGAATGAGCCTCTCCGCTATCGTCCCGGGCGCGCTGTGGTCAGAACGGCTTGCTCAGGAAGCGCGAACCCTTCAAGCCGAAGCGCCACGGCAGATCGACCGCCTTGGTTATCCCGATCCGCACGCCGGCGACGATGTCGGGCTTTTCGCGCCGTGCGTGCACGGCAAAAGGCGGCTGATCAAGCGGCCGTTCATTATGCGCGATCGTGATGCCGAGCGCCTGGCACAGCTTGCCGGGGCCGGAGCACAGCGCGCGCTCGTCCGGCATGCCGCGGCGACGCCGCATCACGGGCATGCCGTGGGTCGGCTGCAGCGCGCGGATCAGCACGGCGCTGGCCGAGCCGGCTTCTTCGCAGACAAAGTTCACGCACCAGTGGATGCCGTAGGAACGGTATACATAGGCGAAGCCGGGCGGGCCGAACATCACGCGGTTGCGCGGCGTCGGCCCGTTGTAGGAATGCGCCGCCGGATCGGTGTGGTGATAGGCCTCGACCTCGGTGATGATGCCGCCGACGCCGCCGACCAGGAGCGTCGCGCCGATCAGGTCGGGCGCCACCTCGTGGACGCTGCGGTCGAAGAACGAGCGCTTCAGCGGCTTGCCGAGCCGATGGGTATCGCCGTCGGCCTGCTTGGGGTGGTGAACCATTTCCAGGTGAGAATCGTTCGTAGAAGGGGCAGGATTCGTTATTATCTTGCCTGATCTGCCGGGGTTGTGCAACCGGCGTGGCGGTTTTCCGCAACAGAGTTGCAGCCGCGGGCGACACGGATTAGCTACATATTCTCGCTGGAACCGGACTGAAAATGGTCGTCCTCGTCGATACCGTCTCCGCAAACCAAGTGCGGCCGCGCCACCCCGAAAAGGTGAACCGGCCGGACGCCTTGTCGCCGCCCAAGCCGAACTGGATCCGGGTGCGGGCGCCGAACACCCGCGGCTATGCGGACACGAGAAAGATCGTGAAGGAGAATGGCCTCGTCACGGTGTGCGAGGAGGCCGGCTGCCCGAACATTGGCGAGTGCTGGGACAAGAAGCACGCCACCTTCATGATCATGGGCGACACCTGCACGCGGGCCTGCGCCTTCTGCAACGTCAAGACCGGGATGCCCGGCGCGCTCGACGCCAGCGAGCCGGAACATGTCGCGGAGGCGACCTTCAAGCTCGGGCTCGCCCATGTCGTGGTGACCTCGGTCGACCGCGACGACCTCGCCGACGGCGGCGCCGCGCATTTTGCGCAGACCATTCGCGCGATCCGCGCCCGTTGCCCGGATACGACCATCGAAATCCTCACCCCCGACTTCCTGCGCAAGGAAGGCGCGCTGGAAGCGGTCGTGGCGGCCAAGCCCGACGTGTTCAACCACAATCTGGAGACCGTGCCGTCGCGCTATCTCTCGGTTCGCCCCGGTGCGCGCTATTTCCATTCGATCCGGCTGCTTCAGCGGGTCAAGGAGATCGATCCCACGATCTTCACCAAGTCGGGCATCATGGTCGGCCTCGGCGAGGAGCGCCACGAGGTGCTGCAGGTGATGGACGATCTGCGCTCGGCGGAGGTCGATTTCCTTACCATCGGGCAATACCTGCAACCGACCCGCAAGCACCACGCCGTGATGAGCTACGTCACCCCGGATGAATTCGCCGGCTACGAAAAGGTGGCCTACACCAAGGGATTTTTGATGGTGTCGGCCAGCCCGCTCACCCGTTCCTCGCACCACGCGGGCGAAGATTTCGCGAAACTGCAGGCCGCGCGCGCGGCAATCGCCCGCTAGAGCCGGTTCGAACCGATGCAACGCGTTCTGGTGATGGGATCGTCGGGGTCCGGCAAATCGACATTCGCGCGCCGGCTGTCGGAGATCGCAGGCCTTCCCTTCGTTTCGCTGGATGCGCTGTTCTGGAAGCCCGGCTGGGTCAAATCCGACAATTCCGAGTTCGGCGCGCGCGTGGCCGAGATCGCGCGACAGCCGCAATGGGTCATGGATGGCAACTACATCCGTCATGGCGCCGGCGAACTGCGCCGCCAGGCCAGCGACACCGTGATCTGGTTCGACCTGCCGCGGCGGACCTGCATGTTCGGCATCCTAAGGCGGATCGCCGCCAGCCATGGCCAGGTTCGTGCCGAAATGGCGGAAGGCTGTCCGGAGCGGTTCGACTTCGAATTTCTCCGTTACGTCTGGACCTATCGCCGGCAACAGCGGCCAAAGTTGCTCGACTATTTTCAGGGGGTGCGGGCCGACCAGGCGCTGGTCTGCTTCACCGAGCGGAGGCAGGCGAACGCGTATCTCATGGCGCTGGCGCTGCAGCAGAACGCGGCGAGCGTGCACTGATGCCGCGCTTTTCCAGCAAGCGCCGCGTCCGTCACACCGCGTCGCAGATGTTCGACCTGGTCGCCGACGTCGAGCGCTATCCGGAATTCGTGCCGCTGTGCCAGTCGCTGAAGATCCGGCAGCGGACGGCGAAAGAAGACGGCACCGAGATCGTGGTCGCCGACATGACGGTCTCGTTCAAGCTGGTGCGGGAATCCTTCACCAGCCGGGTGACGCTCGACCGGCCGAACCTCAAGATCATGGTCGAGTATCTGAAGGGGCCGTTCAGCAATCTGGAAAACCGCTGGACGTTCGAGCCGCGCTCCGAAACCGACTGCGACGTCGGTTTCTTCCTGTCCTACGAATTCAGGAGCCGGATGCTCGCGATGCTGATGGGCACGATGTTCGACACCGCATTCCAGCGCTTCGCCGCCGCGTTCGAAAAGCGGGCGGATGAGGTCTATGGAAAGGACGGGGCGGTATCCGGCAAGGCGGGCTGACGCCGCCGATACGGCAAACAACCCCAGTCTAGGGATCGACGAAGTCAGCCCGATCGGCCAGCCGCTGCGCGGCGTTGTCGTAGTGTTTGCGGGCCCGGTCCCGCGCCGCGATCGGGTCGCCGCGCTTGATCGCTTCGACGAGACGGACCTGCTCCTCGATCGCGGCCTCGGCGAGTTCCGTCGCCTTGGTGTTCTTGACGGCGACCGACCGCAGGTTTTCGGCGATCTGGCTGTCGATCATCACGATGAAGTTGAGCGCGTGCTCGTTGTCGGCGACTTTGGCGATCGCGAGGATCAACTGGCGTTCGGCCTCGAAGTGCCGCTCGGCGCCGTGAACGCTGTCGCCGATCGCGTCGCGCATCTCTTTCAGGATCGCTTCCATGCGCACAATATCGCGATTGGTCCGCGCCTGCGCCGCGTCGGCGGCAACCTCGATGACGACGCCGTTGCGCAGGCGCAAAAGCTTCAGCAGTTCCTTGCGCTTCTTGAAGCACTCCGGGCTGATGCGAAACGCCGTTCGTTCCTGCGGCTGGGAGATGAAGGCGCCGACGCCGACCCGGCTCTGCACGATGCCGTCATATTTGAGTTGCGAGATCGCTTCACGCACGACCGTTCGCGCCACGCCGAACTCGGTCGCCAGCGCCTGTTCGGACGGCAGCCGATCGCCGGGCTGAAGCTCGCCGGCGTGCAAGGCGCCGGTCAAGCTCGCAACGATTTCCTGCGGTAGGGATGGTGTGCGCTCGAGGGATTTGAACTTCACCTGATTGGTCCTGTGCTGTTGGCGGCTTCGCCCTCAACCCGCGATTGCGATATGGATCGATGAATAGGAATATCGAAACAAGCCGTGTCGCGCAAACTGCATTAACGCGGTTGTCAGACAGCCTGCGGGCATGCTAGCGGGACCGGGAAAAGGCTGCAATTTCGAGCATTTTCGGCTTGATGCAACCTATGAGAGAGCGCAAATCGCGCTCAATACCGGCCGCGTACCGGGGAGGCCTGACATGACGACGTTGGAACGCGTGGGCTTCATCGGCCTTGGCGGCATGGGACGCGGGTTGGTGAAGAACCTCGTGGCCAAGGGCGTGGCGGTCACCGCCTACGATCTCAACCCGGCCACGGTGGCGGCGGTAAAATCGCTCGGCGCGACGGCCGCCGGCCAGCTTCAGGATATCCGCGAGACCTGCCGTATCATCATGATTTGCGTCAACGAGGCCGAGGATGTCGAGGCGCTGATGGTTGCGCGCGACGGTCTGCTTGCCGATCCGGCGCCAGGCCTGGTCATCGTGGACCACACCACCGGCAGCCCGCAAATGGTGGCCAGGCTTGACCGGATGGTGCGCGAGGCGGGCGGGCGCTATGCCGAAGCCCCGATGACCAGGACCCCGAAACATGCCGAGATCGGCAAGGTCAACGTGTTGTTTGGCGGCGACGCCGAACTGCTCGAAGACCTGCGGCCATATTTCAGTCTCTATGCCGAAAACATCTTCCACATCGGCCCGCTGGGCCATGCCATTCGTCTCAAACTCATCCACAACTATATTGCGTTCGCCAATGTCGCGGCATGGTGCGAGGGATTTGCGCTGGCGGCAAAGGACGGCCTCGATCTCTCCCAACTCATCCGCATCATCTCCGCCGCCGGCGGCAAGAGCGGCATGCTCGACCTCTATGGCCAGGCCACCCTCGAAGGCGATTTCACGCCGCTGATGTCGCTGGCCAACGCCCGCAAGGACGTTCGCTATTATGCGCGCTGGCTGGAGGAGGCGGGGCTGCCCGGCTTCATGGCCGAGGCCGTGCACCAGACCTATCGGCAGGCAGCGCTGCTCGGGCATGACGGCGAGTCCTGCACCGCCGTCATCAAGGCTTATGAGGCCGTCACCGGCGTGGAAGCCCGGGTCGCTCCGCAGGAACATGTCGCCGGCGAATAGCGGCCCCTGCGGTAAAACCGGTTGCTGGCGAGGGCGGCATTCTCTAAGCCGGACACAATCCGCGAAAGGACGAGGCGATGGACGGAAATCTGCGAACCGGTGGCCATATACTGATCGAGCAGCTGGCGCTGCATAATGCCGATACCGTGTTCGGCGTGCCCGGCGAAAGCTATCTGGCTGCGCTCGACGGCATGTACCAGAGCCAGCGCGTACGCTTCGTCAATGCCCGGCACGAGGGCGGCGCCGCCATGATGGCGGATGCCTATGGCAAACTGACGGGCCGCCCCGGCATCGCCTTCGCCACCCGCGGGCCCGGCGCCACCAACGCGTCCGCCGGCGTCCACGTCGCCTTCCAGGATTCGACGCCCATGATCCTGCTGCTCGGCCAGGTCGGGCGCGACATGATGGAACGCGAGGCGTTCCAGGAGATCGATTACCGGCAGATGTTCGGGCCGATGTCGAAATGGGTGGCGCAGATCGATGATGCGCGGCGGATTCCCGAATTCATCTCGCGCGCTTTCTTCACCGCGACCTCGGGCCGTCCCGGCCCGGTGGTGCTGGCGCTGCCGGAGGACATGCTGACCGATACCGCCGAAGTTCCGGACGCGCCGCCCTACACGCCGCTACCGATCGCGCCCGACGAGGGCGCGCTGCAGCGGTTCCACGCATTGCTGTCGGAGGCGAAGAAGCCGTTTGTGATCGTCGGCGGCGGCGGATGGAGCGACCAGGCGCGCCGCGATCTCGAAGCGTTTGCATTGGCGCATGAAGTGCCGGTCGGCGCTTCGTTCCGCTGCCAGGACTATTTCGACAATTTGCATCCCTGCTATGGCGGCCATATCGGGATCGGCCTCGACGCCGGGATCGCCGAACGGATCCGCAGCAGCGACATGGTGATCGCGCTGGGCGCGCGGCTCGGCGAAGCCACCACCGGCGGCTACACGCTGTTCGACATTCCCAAGCCGAGACAGAAGCTGGTTCACGTCTATCCCGATCCGGAAGAGATCGGCCGGGTCTATTCGCCGACGCTCGGCGTGGTCGCGAGCCCCGCGGCGTTCGCCGCGGCGATCAGGCGGCTGGAGCCGAAGCACCGTTCGCGCGCCGATCACGTCACGGCGGCGCATGCCGACTACCTGGCCTTCGCCGAACCGACGCGTTCGCCGGGCGATGTCCAGCTTTCGCAGATCGTGCGCGGCTTGAGCGACCGCCTGCCGACCGACGCCATCATCTGCAACGGCGCCGGCAACTACGCCGTCTGGGTGCACCGGTTCTGGCGCTACCGGCAGTATCGCACCGAGCTGGCGCCGACCTCGGGCTCGATGGGCTACGGCCTGCCGGCGGCGGTCGCCGCCAAGCTGCAGCATCCCGAACGCACCGTGATCTGTTTTGCCGGTGACGGCTGCTTCCAGATGACGGGGCTTGAATTCATGACGGCGGTCGAAAATCGCCTGCCGCTGATCGTGATCGTCTGCAACAACGGCATGTATGGAACGATCCGGATGCACCAGGAACGCGAGTATCCCGGCCGCGTCTCCGGCACCGATCTCGCCAATCCCGACTTCGCCGCGCTGGCGCGCGCCTGTGGCGGGTTCGGCGCCCAGGTCGAACGCACCGAGGACTTTGCCAAGGCGTTCGATGCCGCGGTGGCGAGCGGCCTGCCCGCCATCATCGAACTCTCCATCAGCCCGGAAGCGCTGACGCCGGCGGCGTCGCTCAGCGAAACGCGCGCCAAGGCGCTGGCCGCACAGAAGGGATGACGGGGCTCAGGTCCGCGTCGGCCGGCGCCGCTTGACGGCGCTGCGCCGTGGCGTTCGCGCGACCCGCGGGCGCAGCCGGCTCATGGTCTGGCGCGGGGCCTTGGCCGGCGGCTGCGGGCCGCGCGCCAGCTCCATCAGCATGCGCAGCGCTTCGACCACCGAACGTTGCCGAACGGCGGTGCGGCCGATCGCGCCAAAACGGAATTCGCGGTGCAGAATCTTGCCGTCGCGCGAGGCGACCGCGAAATGAACCAGGCCGACCGGCTTGCCCGGCGTGGCGCCGCCGGGGCCGGCGATGCCGGTGATGGAAACCGCAAGGTCGACCTTCGCCTTTTCGAGCGCGCCGATCGCCATCGCGGTCGCGGCTTCCTTGCTGACCGCGCCGAATGTCGCCAGCGTCGAGGCCTTGACCCCGAGCATCGCGCGCTTGGCATCGTTCGAGTAGGTGACGAAGCCGCGGTCGATCACGTCGGACGAGCCGGGAATGTCGGTGAGCGCGCCGGCGACCAGCCCGCCCGTGCAGGACTCCGCCGTCGCGATCATGAGCTTGCGCATCCGGCACAGATCGAGCAGCGAGCGGGAGAGGGCGCGCGCGTCGCTGCCGCTGCTCATCGCTATTCGCTCCAGCCTTGATCCGACCAGGGCAGCCGGATGGTGGCGGCCGCGGTGGCGGCGATGCCTTCCTCGCGGCCGGTGAAGCCCAGCCGTTCGCTGGTCGTCGCCTTGACGGCAACGCGGGAAACGTCGACTCCGGAAATTTCGGCAATGCGGGCCCGCATCGCATCGCGCAGCGCGCCAATCTTCGGCCGCTCGCAGATCAACGTCACTTCGAGATTGGCGATGCGACCGCCGCGCGCGGCGACGCGATCGACGGCATATTTGAGAAACTTATCGGATGCGGCGCCCTTCCACTGCGGATCGCTTGGCGGAAAGTGCGAACCGATGTCGCCATCCGCAAGCGCGCCGAGGATCGCGTCGACCAGCGCATGCAGGGCGACATCGCCGTCGGAATGGGCGAGAAAGCCACGGCTGTGCGGTACGCGCACACCGCACAGCATCAAATGGTCGCCGTCGCCGAAGGCGTGCACGTCATAGCCGGTGCCGGTCCGGATATCGCCGAGCTGGGCGGCGAGGCGGGCTTCTTCGCGGATGAAGTCTTCTGGTGTCGTCAGTTTCATGTTTGCAAGATCGCCTTCAAATGTCGCTACCGTCAATCCCGACCATTCCGCCAGCGCTGCGTCGTCGGTGAAGTCGTCGCGGCCATCGCGCGCGGCGCGACGGTGCGCGTCGAGAATGACATCGAAGCGGAACGCCTGCGGCGTCTGCGCGACCCGCAGTTTCGCCCGATCGGGCGTCGCCTCGACATCGCCGGTCTCACCGACCTGCTTGATCGTATCGGTGACCGCAATCGCAGGCACTGCCGCGCCGGTGCGACCGGCGGCGTCGATCGCGCGCGAGATCACCCCCGACGTGACGAACGGCCGCGCAGCGTCGTGAATCAGGACGATATCCGGCCTATCCGCGGCGAGGGCCTCGAGCCCGGCACGAACGGAGGCCTGCCGCGTCGCCCCGCCGGAGGTCGGCGGCTGGTAGCGCAGGCCGGAGACGGCTGCATTGAAGACAGCCGTGTCGTCGGGGTTCACGACCGGCTGCACGGCGAATACGTCCGGATGCCGGCAGAACGCCTGCATGGCGCGGAAAATCACCGTCTGCCCGCCGATCTCGCGATATTGCTTGGGGCCGCCTGCGCCGGCGCGAAGCCCGCGCCCGGCTGCGACGAGAATGGCTGCAGTACGCTCAGGTCTGGGCATCTGGACTCAAATCAAGGACGAATCGGGTTGAGAAACGGCGAGGGGGCGCGATGGCGCACAGCCCTTAGCATGATGAATGGGCAAAACAGAGTGATTCCCGTCACCTGGGATCAAGCAGTTTTTGTTGCAGTGCACTTGCGCAAATGATAGTTCTGTCTAAAGTGTAGGCAAGAAGCTTGACTGCCCAAGATTTGTGCTCACAATAGGCGTCGACGATGGCAATGAGGCCGCCGTCCCAACCACGAGAACGAAGTGACCGGCCCGCAAAGTCTACGCCATAAACCCTTGAAAATAGGCGATATTGCTATCGCCAACCGGGTGTTGCTGGCGCCGATGTCGGGGATCACCGACGCCCCGTTCCGGCGGCTTGCCGCCACCCTCGGCGCCGGCCTCGTCGTCTCGGAGATGACGGCCAGCGATGAACTCGTCCACGGCCGGCCGATGTCGCTCCTGCGCTGCGAGACCGCAGGCGTCGGTGCGCATGTCGTTCAGCTCGCCGGATGTGAAGCGCACTGGATGGCGGAGGGCGCGCGCATCGCCGAAGCCTCCGGCGCCGATATTATCGACATTAATATGGGCTGCCCGGCGCGCCATGTGACCGGCGGTCAGTCCGGTTCGGCGCTGATGCGCGATCTCGATCACGCCCTCACGCTGATCGAAGCCACCATCGCGGCCGTCAAGGTTCCCGTGACGCTAAAGATGCGGCTGGGCTGGGACGATCGTTCGCGCAACGCGCCCGAACTGGCCCGCCGCGCGGAAGCGGCCGGCGTCCAGATGATCACCGTGCACGGGCGTACCCGCTGCCAGTTCTACAAGGGCGACGCCGATTGGGCCGCGGTGCGCGCCGTGCGCGATGCAGTCTCGGTACCGCTCGTCGTCAACGGCGACATCACCTCGTTCGAAAAGGCGGTTCGGGCGCTGCAGGTGTCAGGCGCCGACGCCGTGATGATCGGCCGCGGCGCCCAGGGCCAGCCCTGGCTGCCGGGACAGATCGGCCGCCGGCTCGAGACCGGACAGGCGGAGGCGGCGCCGCCGCTTGCCGAACAGCTCGCGCATGTCCGCGCGCTCTACGATGCGGTTTGCAGCCATTACGGCCTGCGGATCGGCCTCAAGCATGCGCGAAAACATCTCGGCTGGGCGCTGGAGACGGCAGCCCGCTACAGCTGCGCGCCGGCGGAGACGCTGAAGGGCTGGCGACAAAAGATCCTGACGACGGAGGACCCCAGCCGGGTGCACCGGTCGCTGCAGGAAGCGTTCGACGATTTCGCATGGAGAGCTGCCGCATGACGTCAGCCGCTGAACATCGCCGGCCCGTGCCCGCCGACAGCGAGGCCATTCTCAACGCGCTGCCCAACCCGGTACTGCTGGTGGCGCCCGACGGCCGCATCATGGATGCCAACATCGCCGCGGAATCCTTCTTCGAGATTTCGACCCAGTTTCTGCGCCGGCAGTCGCTGAAGGAGCTGGTGCCGTTCGGCAGCCCGCTGCTGGCGCTGATCGACCAGGTGCGCGCGAGCGGCTCGCCGGTCAACGAATACAAGGTCGATCTCGGCACGCCGCGCATCGGCGGCGACCGCCAGGTCGACCTGCACGTCGCGCCGCTCACCGAACGGCCGGGCCACATCGTCGTGATGCTGCAGGAGCGCACCATCGCCGACAAGATGGACCGGCAACTGACGCACCGCAGCGCCGCGCGCTCGGTGATCGCGCTGGCGGCGATGCTGGCACACGAGATCAAGAATCCGTTGTCCGGCATCCGCGGCGCGGCGCAGTTGCTGGAGCAGGCGGCCTCGTCCGAAGACCGCATGCTGACGCGCCTGATCTGCGACGAGGCCGACCGCATCGTGACCCTGGTCGACCGCATGGAAGTGTTCGGCGACGACCGCCCGGTGGCGCGGGGGCCGGTCAACATCCATTCCGTGCTCGACCACGTCAAACGGCTGGCGCAGTCCGGCTTTGCCCGCAACATCCGCTTCGTCGAGGAATACGATCCCTCGCTGCCGCCGGTGCTGGCCAACCAGGACCAGCTGATCCAGGTCTTCCTGAACCTCGTGAAGAACGCCGCTGAAGCAGTGGCCGATCTCGGCTCCGATGCGGAGATCCAGCTCACCACCGCCTTCCGTCCCGGCGTTCGCCTGTCGGTGCCGGGCAAGAAGTCGCGGGTGTCATTGCCGCTGGAATTTTGCGTCAAGGACAACGGCTCCGGCGTGCCGGACGACCTGTTGCCGAACCTGTTCGATCCGTTCGTGACGACGAAGCAAACCGGCAGCGGCCTCGGCCTGGCGCTGGTGGCCAAGATCGTCGGCGATCACGGCGGCATCATCGAATGCGAATCGCAGCCGCGCAAGACCACCTTCCGCGTGCTGATGCCGATGTTCAATCCAGCCAAACAGTTCGACCAAAGCAACCGCGACGGCGTTCCGGGTACGCTGCCGCCTGCCTCACAGGACGCAAGATGAGGAATAACGATGCCCGCAGGTAGCATTCTCGTTGCAGATGACGACACCGCCATCCGCACCGTCTTGAACCAGGCGCTGTCGCGCGCCGGATATGAAGTTCGTCTCACCGGCAACGCCGCGACGTTGTGGCGCTGGGTGAGCCAGGGCGAGGGCGATCTCGTCATCACCGACGTCGTGATGCCGGACGAGAACGCATTCGATCTGTTGCCGCGGATCAAGAAGATGCGGCCGAGCCTTCCGGTCATCGTCATGAGCGCCCAAAACACCTTCATGACGGCGATCCGGGCCTCCGAGCGCGGCGCCTATGAATATCTGCCGAAGCCGTTCGACCTCAAGGAGCTGATCACCATCGTCGGCCGCGCGCTGGCCGAACCGAAGGAGCGGGTGACCAGTTCGGCCGACGAGGGCGAATTCGATTCGATCCCGCTGGTCGGCCGCTCGCCGGCGATGCAGGAAATCTACCGGGTGCTGGCGCGGCTGATGCAGACCGACCTCACGGTGATGATCTCCGGCGAGTCCGGCACCGGCAAGGAACTGGTGGCGCGTGCGCTCCATGACTATGGCAAGCGTCGCAATGGTCCGTTCGTCGCGGTCAACATGGCGGCGATCCCGCGCGACCTGATCGAATCCGAACTGTTCGGCCATGAGCGCGGCGCCTTCACCGGCGCTAATACCCGCGCCTCCGGCCGCTTCGAGCAGGCCGAGGGCGGCACGCTGTTCCTCGACGAAATCGGCGACATGCCGATGGAGGCGCAGACGCGGCTGCTGCGCGTCTTGCAGCAGGGCGAATATACCACCGTCGGCGGCCGCACCCCGATCAAGACCGACGTGCGGATCGTGGCGGCGAGCAACAAGGATCTGCGTATCCTGATCCAGCAGGGCCTGTTCCGTGAAGACCTGTTCTTCCGTCTCAACGTCGTGCCGCTCCGCCTGCCGCCGCTGCGCGAACGGATCGAGGATCTGCCCGATCTGATCCGGCACTTCTTCTCGCTTGCCGAGAAGGACGGCCTGCCGCCGAAGAAACTCGACACGCTGGCGCTGGAGCGGCTCAAGCAGCACCGCTGGCCGGGCAATGTGCGCGAACTCGAAAACCTGGCGCGCCGCCTGGCGGCGCTCTACCCGCAGGACGTGATCACGGCCTCGGTCATCGATGGCGAACTGGCGCCGCCGGCCGTGACCTCCGGCGGCAACGCGCCGATCAGCGTGGAGAACCTCGGCGGCGCGGTCGAGGCCTATCTGTCCTCGCACTTCTCCGGCTTCCCGAACGGCGTGCCGCCGCCGGGCCTCTATCACCGCATCCTGAAGGAGATCGAGGTACCGCTGCTCACCGCCGCGCTGGCGGCGACCCGCGGCAACCAGATTCGCGCGGCCGACCTGCTCGGTCTCAACCGCAACACCTTGCGCAAGAAGATCAGGGATCTCGACATCCAGGTTTACCGGAGCGGGGGCTAGAACCTCATTCCGACCAAAAAACGGTTGATTCGATCCAGAACCGATCACTTTAGTGCTTGGTGACGCCGCGGATTTGTCGCAATTCGGCAACATTGTGATATGAATGCATCAGTTCGCGAACCGCGAACGGAAATGCTCACATCACCGATTGCCGGAATGACCACCGCAGAGACGACCTCGGCAGCATCGTTCGATCCGTCAAATGCCGAATCCGGAGGAGGGATCCTGCGGAAATGGGTGGCGCCGCTTGCGGTTGCCACCGCGCTGCTGTCGGCCTTCCTGACCTTCGTGGTGTTGAGCGGCCTGACGCCGGTCGAGCCGACCAAGCAGATCGTCTATTCGTTCCTGCTGATCAATGCGGCGACGATCCTGCTGCTGGTCGCCATCATCACCCGCGAAGTCTGGCAGGTGATCCAGGCACGGCGGCGCGGCCGGGCCGCGGCGAGGCTGCACGTGCAGATCGTCAGCCTGTTCTCCATCATCGCCGTGCTACCGGCGGTGGTGGTTGCGATCGTCGCCAACATCACCCTCGACCGAGGGCTCGACCGGCTGTTCTCCGGGCCGACGCGGGCGGCGATCGAGAACTCGCTGAACATCGCCCACGCCTATGTCAACGAACACGCCTACCTGATCAACGGCGACATCCTGGGCATGGCCAACGATCTGTCGAACGCCCGCCCGCTGTTCGACCAGGACCGCCAGTCGTTCTTCGAATTGCTGACGAACAACGCGGCCGCCCGCAATCTGCCGGGCGCCATGCTGATCGACAAGAATCGCAACATCCTGGTGACGGCGCAGACCGGCATCCGGCAGCAATTCGCGACGCCGCCACAGGAATTCCTCAGCAATGTCGACGAGACCAAGCCGGAGATCGCGGTCTTCCCGGAAGAGAACTACGTGGCGGCGGTCATTCGCCTCCGCGGCTTCACCGATACGTTTCTATATGTTGCTCGCCTGCTCGATCCCCGTGTCGTCAGCCAGCTGAAGCAGACCCAGGCCAGCGTCGCCGAATACGCCCAGATCGAATCGCGCCGGCTCGGCATCCAGGTGGCCTTTGCCCTGATGTTCGCGGTGATCGCGCTGACCATCCTGATGGCCTCGGTGCTGATCGGCCTGAATTTCGCCAACTGGCTGGTGTCGCCGATCCGCAACCTGATGAGCGCGGCCAATATCGTGTCCACCGGCGATCTGCACGTCCAGGTTCCGGTGCACAAATCCGAGGGCGACCTGGCGCAACTCGGCGAGACCTTCAACAAGATGACGGCGGAGTTGCGCAGCCAGCGCGACGAACTGGTCAGCGCTTCCGACCTGATCGACAGCCGCCGCCGGTTCATCGAAGCGGTGCTGTCGTCGGCCAGTGCCGGCATCATCGGCGTCGATGCCTCCGGCAGCGTCGGCATCCTGAACCGCTCGGCCGAGAAACTGATCGGCCACGCCGAGTCCGAGACGCTGGATCATCCGCTCTCGGACGTGCTGCCCGAACTCGACGAGATGATGAAGACCGCGCGCGAGAGCACACAGCGGCTGGTGCAGGGCCAGATCACGATCATGCGCGACGGCCACGAACGCAATCTGTCGGTCCGCGTCAGCGCCGAGCAGACCAGCCAGTCGCGCGACAGCTACATCATCACGCTCGACGACATCACAGAACTCGTATCGGCGCAGCGAACCTCGGCATGGGGCGACGTCGCGCGCCGCATCGCCCACGAGATCAAGAATCCGCTGACGCCGATCCAGCTTTCGGCCGAGCGAATCCGCCGTAAATTCGGCAAGGTCATCACCGAAGACAAGAACATCTTCGAACAGTGCACCGACACCATCGTTCGGCAGGTCGACGACATCAGGCGCATGGTTGATGAATTCTCGCGTTTCGCTCGGATGCCGAAGCCGGTCATGGAAGGCGAGGATGTCGCGGACACCGTGCGCCAGGCCGTGTTCCTGATGAAGGTCGGACACCCCGACCTCGATATCGAGGCCGACATCAAGCAGGATCCGATGCGGGCGCAATTCGACCGCCGGCTGATTTCGCAGGCCCTCACCAACATCATCAAGAACGCGACCGAAGCGATCGAACAGGTGCCGCCGGAAGAACTCGGCAAGGGCCGGATCGATGTCGTCGCCGCGCGGGAAAACGACGATATCGTGATCGACGTGATCGACAACGGCATCGGCCTGCCGAAGACAAGCCGCGCACGCCTGCTGGAGCCTTATGTGACGACGCGGCAAAAGGGCACCGGCCTCGGTCTGGCCATCGTCGGCCGCGTGCTGGAGGATCATGGCGGGCGCATCGAACTGAAGGATGCGTCGGATTTTCGGCCCGGGCAGCGCGGCGCCTGGATGCGGCTGCGATTTGCGGTGTCCGGTCAAGCGCCCAATGCCGAAGCCAAGGCGCCGGGTTCTGACGACAGATCGCGACCCGACCCGACAAAAACGCCGTCAGGCGAAACCGATGCGGCCGTGGCCGCGACCAATGACCGAGCGAAAACCGAAGCCGCGACAGGCAGCTGAGAAGACAGGTATATCCCATGGCCAGTGACATTCTGATTGTCGACGACGAAGCCGACATTCGCGACCTCGTTGCGGGAATCCTGGACGACGAGGGTTTCAGCACGCGGACCGCGCGCGACAGCGATTCGGCGCTGGCCGAGATCTCGAACCGGCGCCCGCATCTGGTGTTCCTCGATATCTGGCTGCAGGGCTCCAAGCTCGATGGGCTGCAACTGCTCGAGCAGATCAAGAAGGAACATGCCGACGTGCCCGTGGTGATGATCTCCGGCCACGGCAACATCGAGACCGCGGTCGCCGCGATCAAGCGCGGCGCCTACGACTTCATCGAAAAGCCGTTCAAGTCGGACCGGCTGATCCTGGTGGCGACGCGGGCGCTGGAAACCTCGCGCCTCAAGCGCGAGGTCAAGGAACTCAAGCAGCTGGCGCCCACCGCGAGCGTGCTGACCGGCCGCTCCGCCTGCATGAACCAGTTGCGCCAGACCATCGACCGCGCGGCCAAGGCCAACAGCCGCATTCTGATCGTCGGTCCCTCGGGATCGGGCAAGGAACTCGCCGCGCGCACCCTGCACAACGCCTCCAGCCGCTCGGAAGGACCGTTCGTCGTCATCAACGCGGCGGCGATCACGCCGGAACGGATGGAAGTCGAACTGTTCGGCATCGAGCAGTCGAACGGCGAACAGCCGCGCAAGCCGGGCGCGCTGGAAGAGGCCCATGGCGGCACGTTGTTCATCGACGAGATCGCCGACATGCCGCGGGAAACCCAGAACAAGATCTTGCGCGTGCTCGTCGACCAGACCTTCCAGCGCTCCGGCGGCACCGCCAAGATCCATGTCGATGTCCGCATCATCTCCTCGACGGCGCGCAACCTCGAGGAGGAGATCGCGGAAGGGCGTTTCCGCGAGGATCTCTACCACCGTCTGTCGGTCGTGCCGATCCGCGTTCCCCCGCTCTCGGAACGCCGCGAGGACATCCCCGAGCTGATCGACTATTTCATGGACCAGATATCGTCGGCCACCGGCCTGCCGAAGCGCCAGATCGGCCAGGACGCCATGGCGGTGTTGCAGTCCCACGTCTGGCCGGGCAACGTCCGCCAGCTCCGTAACAATGTCGAGCGCGTGATGATTTTGGCGGGCGGCGGCCCGGAGGCGATCATCACCGCGGATATGCTGCCGCAGGATGTCGGTTCCATGGTACCGGCGATGCCGACCAGCAACAATGGCGAGCACATCATGGGCCTGCCGCTGCGCGAGGCGCGGGAAGTGTTCGAGCGGGATTACCTGATCGCCCAGATCAGCCGATTCTCGGGCAACATCTCACGTACCGCCGAATTCGTCGGGATGGAGCGTTCGGCACTGCACCGCAAGCTCAAGGCGCTAGGGGTCGGTTGAGTCCCGAGTGAATTGCAAGTCTAGTCCTTCCGCGCGGAAATCGGCGTCTTTCGCCCGCGGGCACCGCGATCCATGCAATTGCTTTGGAATATTCATCTCTTTAACCGCCATTCGGGAGAATGGCCACTGGGTTGCGGCGGAGTGACGCCTTAACCGGCTTGCCTAAAAACCGCGCCTGTCCTCTAATCGTTCCGCCGAGCTGACCAAGAGGGGGATCTCAGGGACAGCCGGCGAGCCGGGGCAAGCTCCGCCAGAGAGCAAAGCCGGCTGAACAACAAGAACACAAGCGGGACAAAAACAATGGCGGCAGACCGCGCACAAAACCTACAAGACACCTTCCTGAACCACGTCCGAAAAACAAAAACGCCACTGACGATCTTCCTGGTCAACGGGGTTAAACTGCAGGGGATTGTTACCTGGTTCGACAACTTCTGCTTGCTGCTTCGGCGCGACGGTCACTCGCAGCTTGTGTACAAGCACGCGATCTCGACGATTATGCCCGGCGCACCGATTCAGTTGTTCGAAGGCGGCGAGGATGCCCCGGCTTGAGAGTGAACTGATTGGAACCCCTCGACCGTGAAGGAAACGCCGACCGCCCGCGGTCGGCGGGGGGCAAGCCAAGCGGGCGGGTGATCGTGATCGGCCCGTATTTGCGCATGCGCCGCGGCGACGCCGACGCGCAGGCGGGCGATGTCGCGCGCGATTCGCAAGCGCGGCTCGAGGAAGCGACCGGCCTCGCGCTCGCCATCGACCTCACCGTTGCCGAGGCGCTGCTGGCGCCGATCAGCCAGATCCGGCCTGCGACCTATCTCGGCAAGGGCAAGGTCGAGGAGATCACCGGGCTGATCGCGGGCCACGACATCGAACTCGTGGTGATGGATTGCGCGCTGTCGCCGATCCAGCAGCGCAATCTCGAGAAGGCCTGGAACACCAAGGTGCTCGACCGCACCGGCCTGATCCTGGAAATCTTCGGCCGCCGCGCCAAGACCAAGGAAGGCTCGCTGCAGGTCGAACTGGCGCATCTCAACTATCAGCGCAGCCGGCTGGTGCGGTCATGGACCCATCTGGAACGCCAGCGTGGCGGTTTTGGCTTCATGGGCGGCCCCGGCGAAACCCAGATCGAGGCCGACCGCCGCCTGATCGGCGACCGCATCACGCGGCTGGAAAGCGAACTGAAGAAGTTGCAGGCGACGCGGCGGCTGCACCGTGCCGGCCGCCAGCGCGTGCCGTATCGTGTGGTTGCGCTGGTGGGCTATACCAATGCCGGCAAGTCGACGCTGTTCAATCGGCTGACGCGGGCCGACGTACAGGCCGCCGACATGCTGTTCGCGACGCTCGACCCGACCTTGCGCGCGCTGACGCTGCCGCATGGCGGCAAGGCGATGCTGTCGGACACCGTCGGCTTCATCTCCAATTTGCCGACGCAACTCGTCGCCGCGTTTCGCGCCACGCTGGAAGAGGTGCTGGAAGCCGACATCATCCTGCATGTCCGCGACATCTCGCATGAGGACGCCGAGGCGCAGGAGCGCGACGTCGACAATGTGCTGCGCCAGCTCGGCATCGATCCGGACCAGGGCGCGCGCATTCTTGAAGTCTGGAACAAGATCGACCGCTTCGATCCCGAGCAACGCGAAAATCTCCGCAACATCGCCGCGCGCCGCCCGCCGGAACGGCCGTGCTTCCTGGTGTCAGCGGTGTCGGGCGAGGGCATCGACGCGTTGCTGACCGCGATCGAGGACCGGCTGGCGGCGACGCGGACCACGCTCGATTTGTCGATCGACGCCGCCGACGGCGCCGGCATCAGCTGGCTGCACCGCAATGCCGAGGTGCTGAACAAGGAGCTCCACGACGGCCGCTTCGACATGACCGTGCGGGTGGACGAGACCAAGCGCGATATCGTGGTGTCGAGATTCGATGCCGTGCCGCACGTGGTGACTTGATTTGTGGTCGTCCCTGCGAACGCACTAGTTGATTCGCACATCTTTGAGGGTCTCCCACGCCCCCGCCACGCCCATGAAGTATTGGAGGCCATGCCGCATGGTGATGGGCCCCGGTTTGGTGCGTGGGTAACCG